>PPYE01384186.1_pt1 | contig 87700 bp, 58 predicted proteins | sample 1559881 | NCBI WGS metagenome assembly PPYE01 (sample SAMN08240022, study PRJNA423297) | Human gut metagenome, whole genome shotgun sequencing project.
AACAAACGAGATAATTAACTGAATAATAACATTTTAAATAACAGAATCAGAAAGTGGTTTCAACTACTGATTCGCATTAGTAACAAATGAATACAGATTATAGTTTGGTGTTTTAAGACTTTAGTTTGGCCCGTACTACCTCTATGATTGCAGGTAATATAGAGATGAATATGATGGCAACGATCAGCAGTTTCAAGTTCTCTTGTACAAACGGAAGGTCTCCGAAGAAATAACCGGCGTAGCAGAATATGCCAACCCAAGCCGCACCACCCGCTAAATTATACATCATAAAATAGTAATAGTTCATCTTTCCCATTCCTGCTACGAAGGGAGCAAACGTGCGTACTATCGGGACGAATCTGGCCAGAATAATTGTTTTCCCACCATATTTCTTATAAAACTCGTGTGTCTTCTCCAGATGGCTTTGTTTGAATATCCTGGAATTGGGATTATTAAAAAGCTTTCGACCGAAGAAGTGTCCGATCATGTAATTGCAGGAATCGCCTAATACGGCAGCGGCAAATAAAATGATAACGAGTATATGCACACTGATAGGCATGTCAGGTAAGGCAGAAATAGCTCCTGCAACGAAGAGCAGAGAATCACCTGGAAGAAAAGGAGTGACCACTAATCCGGTTTCACAGAAGATTATAAAAAACAAAATGGCATACGTCCAGGCATGATAATCACGCACAATCATAACCATATATTGATCGATATGAAGGATGAAATCCAATAAAAAGTTCATTTTATATACTTTGGTTGTTATGGTAAAAAAAGAATGTTATTGGCTTCCAGACCATAGTGAATACTCTTTTCACTTAAATGGAGGATGCAAACAGAAAGTGAGACATCAAAGACTGGAATAGTCTTATGCCGGAAAAAATATAAAATGGCTAAATGAGTATGTGACCTAATGAATAGATATGATATCTATCAGAATATTTAAAAAGATTGGTATAATATGAAAAACCTGTCCATTGGTTTTGAGGAAGCTGAATCTTCAGAGAGCTTAGTATACGGATAGTGACAGAAGGAATATTGAATCGTAGTATCTTTAAAGGAGAGAGGTGTCGGAAAGAAAATGGATTTAAAACACCATTATCGTTATTGTAATCTTGCTTTCCGGTGTATTCTTTTGTTTTGACTAGTTTCTGTTCTTTATCCAGCTGTATGATGCTGGTTTTGGAGGTGTATGAATTGGTATAGGTTTGTATGCTGGTACTACCGGCTTCTAACCGGTATGCCTCCTGTGCTTCATCGGAAATCAGATGGAATCCCCAATTCAGAAATACGCCTAATAGTATACAGAATATGTACTTCATCATAACGGTCGCAAAGGTAGAAACTATTTTTATATGAAATACATATTCACAAGCATAATTAACAATTATAATTGTAGCTCTATCGGGAGGGATTCATTATAGTTATGTTAACTTCTGTTGTTTACAGTGAATACAGTAGTCGTAATGCACAGTTCGCAGTTTTCCGCACTTGGGGCAGGTGTATTTATGATTTTGCCATATTAAGAAGTTTTCTTCTCCCTGTTCTTTTATGAATGTAAGATTCATAATCATACTCATTTTGTATTTGTTTTGGTATCTTGCATCTAGTGCTTTTAATCGTTTGCAAGGGAAATTTGTGCATTCAAAACAATAATACTTTTTCTTATCACATGAGAAAATAATACAGTTTTGGCAACTTTCCCGAATTTTTCCTGTTTGGGTTCTACAACCGGGGCAAGGCTTTTTTACATCTTGAAAAGCATAACATAATGCGCAGTCCATTCCACAAGGTGCGATGGAACTGATTCTGACTGTCCTCTTGAATATCATTGGCGTATAAGTTATCCCGTTGGTACATTGTTTCCCGGCAATCTTGTCGAAACCCAGACTTTGATAAAAAGGAATAGCGTACGTGGATGAATTAACAGTCATTTCATCTACCGGACAATCATTGATAGCGAAACAGAATAACTGTTTGCCGATACCTTTGCATTGGTACTTTTTTCGGATAAAGAATAAAGAAAGATGTTTCCCCTCATGCTTTGTCCCCATGATGCCGACCAGATTCTTATCCTCAAAAGCACCATAAATCACTAATTCATTCATCAGTTGCTCGTTGGAGATAAAGCTTTTAAATGAATTCAAACCTTCTTCATCGAAGTCTTCCGCTCCACATTGTATATATACCTCCAATGCTAACGATGTAGCCAGGGCGTATTCGGTCTTGTCTAATTTGCGTATCATAGTGATTGCTTTTATCATTAATTTGCCGGGAAAATTACTATTAATTTCCGGATATGGTATTGAAATCTGATTTCTTTTTCTTTTTTTTGTAAAAGCTGTAGGGTATTTCCAGTCTGAGCGCTCTTATAAATAGAAACGTAATTTATTTACCTTTAAAAAGCATCAGTATGAAGAATGTAGAAAAACACTTGGTTGGATGGCTGTCAGTTTGTTTGCTGCTTTGTAGCTTTCCTGTGTGGGCGCAAGGAGATGCCGGAGATTATCTAACAATCGTTGGCATGGTGAAAGACAAGCAAAATAAAAAAGCTCTGGAGAACGTAAATGTATCTGTGCATGGCAGTAATATCGGCACTGTGACGAATGCGGAAGGAGAATTTGCTTTGAAAATCAAAAAAACAGAAGCGCCGCGCGAACTGGAGATTTCACATATAGGTTATGTAAATAATCATATCTCTCTGGAGAAAGAAACACCCTCTGAGTTGATGGTTTGGCTGACACCTCATGCCAACCTGCTGAATGAAGTGGTGGTGGTTGCTGAAAACCCACGTATGATTGTAGAGAAGGCAATCAGTAAGATTCCTCTAAATTATAGTGATAAGCGTGATATGCTGACGGGATTTTATCGGGAGACTGTACAGAAAGGGCGTCGGTATATCGGTATATCGGAGGCTGTAATTGATGTGTCCAAAACAGCCTACACTAATAGGAATACTAATTATGACAAAGTAAGAGTGGTGAAGGGACGTCGCCTGCTTAGCCAGAAAGCGAGTGATACATTAGCTGTCAAGGTTGTTGGTGGGCCTAACTTGAGCATTACTTTGGATGTTGTGAAGAACAAAGGAGCATTACTCGATATGGAAGAATTGAATAATTATGAGTTCTGGATGGCGGAATCCATGCTTATAGATAACCGTATGCAGTATGTTATTAATTTCCGCCCGAAGGTAATCCTCATGTATGCTCTCTTGTATGGCAAATTATATATCGATCGTGAACGCTTGTCATTTACCCGTATAGAGATGAGTCTGGACATACAGGATAAATCGAAGGCAACTACTGCCATTCTATATAAAAAGCCTCTCGGTTTAAGATTCAAGCCGCAAGAGCTGTCCTACCTGGTCACTTATAAGGATGTGGATGGAAAAACTTATCTGAATTACATTAGCAACACAATCCGTTTCAAATGTGACTGGAAGAAGAAACTGTTTTCCACAAGCTATACGGTAGCTTCCGAAATGGTCGTGACCGACAAGAGAGAAGGAGTGTTAGAGACTATTCCCAATAAAGAAGCCTTCAACTTGAATCAAATATTCTATGATAAAGTAGACGAATATTGGAGTCCGGACTTTTGGGGAAACTACAATATCATCGAACCTACGGAATCTTTGGAGCACGCAGTGGATAAATTAAAAAAGCAATCGAATTGAAACAGGGATAGTTTTCTTATATTTGAGGTCAATCATAAAGAAAAGCAAGTATGCTGGATGAACTGCTCATACTAAAAAAGATAAAGGGAGGTGACATAAAAGCGTTTGAGGAACTCTTTCGCCGTTACTATTTTCCTCTTTGCTGTTATGCGGCAGGCATTACCGGGCAAATGGAAGTGGCTGAAGAGATTGTGGAGGAACTTTTTTATGTATTTTGGAAAGAAAGGGAGCGCTTACAGATCTTTCAGTCCGTTAAAAGTTACTTGTATAGAGCGACTCGTAATCAATCTTTGCAGTATTGCGAACACGAAGAAGTTCGGAACAGATACCGTGAAACTGTATTGACCACTTCCAACCCAGAGCAGTCAACAGATCCTCATCAACAGATGGAGTATGAGGAATTGGAGAGATTCATAAATGGAACCCTTGAAAAGCTGCCGGTTCGCAGACGGAGGATTTTCGAGATGCATCGTCTGGAAGGGCGGAAATATGTCGAGATAGCGACGCAGCTTTCGCTTTCTGTTAAGACAGTAGAGGCTGAAATGACAAAAGCCCTCCGGACATTACGAGAAGAAGTAGAAATTTATATTCACATGAAGTGATGAAAACTGATATTTATAAAATAAAGACAGATCAGGCGTGGAATCGATTGTATAATCGCTTGGACAATGACCGTTTACTTGCGAAAGTGGATGAAGGCCACCATACACGCAAATATTCACAATGGATCAGGTACGGAGCAGTTGCCGCCGTTTTGATAGGCGTCATTTGGGGAACTTTGTATTGGGTGACCGGTTCTGATAAAGAACTGGCACAGCATCTTCTTACACAGGAAAATCAAGGTGTTTCCACTTTGGCAACGACTCTCGAAGACGGTTCTGTCGTACTCTTGGCAAAAGAAACTTCCCTGTTATATCCGAAACATTTTATTGCTGATAAACGGGAAGTGAGTCTACAGGGAAATGCGTTCTTTGACGTAGCAAAGAAGCAGGGACAACCCTTTTGGATTGACACGGAGCAAGCTAAGATTGAAGTGCTAGGTACTGCTTTCAGTGTGCAAAGTGATGAAAATGCTCCGTTCCGTTTATCCGTACAAAGAGGGATAGTGAAGGTTACTCTAAAAAAAGGAAATCAGGAGTGTTATGTAAAAGCGGGGGAAACGGTAGTAGTGCGATCACAACAATTAGTCGTTTTGGATACAGATAAGGAGAATGAAGAGTGGGGCAGCTTCTTTAAGCATATACGATTTAAAGATGAATCGTTAGCGAACATTCTGAAAGTCATGAATCTGAATTCGGATAGTTTGCAAATACAAGTTGTCTCACCGGCATTGGAGGAACGTCGGCTGACTGTCGAATTCTCTGACGAATCTTCTGAAGTTATAGCTAATCTGATAGCTAGTGCGCTCGGTCTGCAATGTATCTGGCAAGGAGATATTCTTTTATTATCGGAATAGAACTCATTAAAGTTGGGAAAAATGAAACAGGCTTATCATTATCTGTCCGTTCTGCTGATACTCTTCTTCTTCGGCGATATGATGAGAGCGGATGGAAGTGATGTGCTGGAACGTATAGTCAGACTTCCCAAGATAAAAGGTACTGTTTATTCATTGTTGAGTGATGTCTCTCAACAGTCGGGATATATGTTTATTTATGATAGTAAAGTCATTGATAACGATGCAGTAGTGAAGATAAAGGGAGGCGAACGTTCCATTCGTCAGGCAGTGTATGACATCGTAGGAAATACCAGTCTGGAGTTTCAAGTGATGGGCACTCACATCCTGATTACTTTCCCTTCGGAGAAAAAGGTACGTGTGCAACAAGATTTTGTTCCGGAACAGATAACAAACTTTGTCATTATCGGTACTTTGCTGGATAAGGAGACAGGAATACCTATCTCTTCTGCTACTGTTGGAGTGCGAGGAACATCTATTGGCAGTATAACGAATCAGAATGGAGATTTTAAACTGTCTTTACCCGATTCTTTGAAAAATGATTCGATTACTTTTTCTCATATAGGTTATCTTTCACAGGACATAGAGTTTGCTTTGCTGATTGGACGGCACAATATACTTAGTCTCGAACCTAAAATTGTCCCTTTGCAGGAAGTGGTGATTCGTCGAAGTGATCCAAAGAAACTTTTGCGTGAAATGATTGAGCGGCGGAATAAGAATTATTCGCATACTCCGGTATATCTGACTACTTTTTATCGTGAAGGAGTTCAGTTGAAAAACAAATTTCAAAACTTGTCAGAAGCTGTGTTTAAGGTTTATAAGACATCCTCATATTCTTCTGTACCGGATCAGGTGAAGCTGTTGAAGATGAGTCGGCTAAGTAATGTAGAAGCAAAAGACAGCTTGCTTGTAAAAGTAAAATCCGGAATTCAGGCTTGTATCCAGATGGATATCATCAAAGATATGCCCGAGTTCCTGACTCCCAGTGCAGAGAAGGGTATTTATGACTATACTTCAGAAGGAGTAACATTTTTAGAGGACCGATTTGTAAATGTGGTGTATTTTGAGCAGAAAAAGGGAATCAGCGAACCTCTTTTTTGTGGAGAGCTATTTCTTGATTCCGAGACAAGTGCTCTATTGCAAGCCCGTCTGGAAGTTCATCCTGTATATGTGAAGAATGCGGCAGGTATGTTTGTCGAAAGGCGTACGCGTAACGTGCGAATGATTCCTCAAAAGGTGGTATATACAATTTCTTATAAACCGTGGCAAGGGACTTATTACATACACCATATCCGTGGAGATCTTCATTTCAAAGTGAAACGGGCAAAAATGCTGTTCGGCAGCCGGGATCTTCATATCTGGTTTGAGATGATTACTTGCAAGGTGGATACCGAACAAGTGGTCGTATTTCCCCGTACAGACAGATTGCCCACCCGTACCATCTTCTCTGACACCTATTTCAAATATGATGAGAACTTCTGGAAGGACTTCAACGTGATCCCATTGGAAGAGGAAATCAGTAAACTGATAGAAAAGATCTCTTTGAAGATAGAAGAAATAGGAGATTGATTTGTTTTGTCATTCAATGAGATTGCTGTACCTTTGCATCCGGTTTAAAAGATTGTATGTTATGGAATTACCAAAAGATCCGATGATGTTGTTCAGCGTCATCAATATGAAGTTACGTGATTGTTATTCTTCACTTGACGAACTTTGTGAAGATATGAATGTGGACAAGGATGAATTAGTGAATCAGTTGAAAGCCGTGGGCTTTGAATATAGTGTGGAACACAATAAGTTCTGGTAATCATTTTCTTGTTTACAACTTATAGATAAACTACTAAAAGTGCCTTCATCGCCTTTACAAAGGATATGGAGGCACTTTTTATATCTTATGCGCAGCTTCTCTCTTACTCTTTCTTGTTAATAAAAGCAAAATGCGGATTCCCGTATTTAACTTCCCCGCTCTTCTTCGTTCTAACTAATAAAGCTCAGAAAAAGAATTGATGATAAACGAGAATAAAATTCGTGAAGCTTGTGCCTCGAATCGCGAACGGGGATTCAAGATGTTGATGGACTCTTTTCAGGTACCGATATATAATTATATCCGTAGACTGGTCGTATCTCATGAAGATGCGGAGGATGTGCTTCAGGAAGTCTTTATCCGGGTGTTCCGGCATATCGATCAGTTTCGCGAAGAAAGTTCACTGTCAACCTGGATTTACCAGATTGCCACGAATGAGAGTTTACGCTTGCTGAACGGTCGTAAAGATGAGGGAGTTGTTTCTGCAGAAGATGTTCAGGAAGAGTTGATGGGCAAGTTGAAGGCTTCCGATTATATTGATTATGAAAATGAGCTGGCAGTGAAGTTTCAGGAGGCCATTCTAAGTTTGCCTGAAAAGCAACGGCTTGTATTCAACTTACGTTATTACGATGAACTTGAATATGAAGAGATTGCCCGTGTACTGGATAGCAAAGTGGATACACTAAAAGTGAATTACCACTATGCGAAAGAGAAGATTAAGGAATATATATTAAACAGATAGAATGATGAAAAAGGATTTTGATTTTGACGATATTGGTAAACGGACACCTTACCGTACCCCCGATGGATTCTTCGAGGATGTGCAACGAAAGGTGATGGAACGCGCCGGAGTGAAGCAACAGCGGAAATCTCACATGAAGCTGATTATTTCTACGGTGATTACCATGGCGGCAGTATTGATCGGATTTTTGTTTGTTCCATCTTTGAGACAGGCAGATGAGGTGAAAACGTCTTCTTCGAAAGTATTAGCTAATGGTACAGAATCTGTAGATAAATGGATTAAAGAACTATCGGATGAGGAGTTGGAAGAGCTCGTCAACTTCTCTGAAAATGATATATTTTTGAATTAAGTAACTCAATCAATTATTTTAAACGTGAAGATTATGAAGACTAAATTTATTTATGTAATTTTGGCTGTCCTATTGATGGGAAGCCAGATGACTTTGTCTGCACAGAATACAGATAACAAAGAAAAGAAACAACGCCCTACACCGGAACAAATGGTGCAGATGCAGACTAACCAGATGGTGAAAATACTGATGCTGGATGATGCAACTGCTACCAAATTTACTCCGGTTTATGAGAAATATCTGAAAGAGTTACGCGAATGTCGTATGATGTCCAGACCGAGAACCGAAAAAGCGAAAAAACAAGGGACGGATGCCAATGCTAAGCAGGAACGGTCGTCCATGACTGACGACCAGATTGCAACCATGTTGCGGAATCAGTTTACTCAAAGCCGTAAAATGCTGGATGTTCGTGAAAAGTATTACAATGAATTCAGCAAGATACTTTCGCAGAAGCAGATTCTGAAGATTTATCAGCAGGAGAAGATGAATGCTAATAAGTTTAAGAAAGAGTTTGACCGCAGAAAAGGACAGAAACCTGGACAAGGACACCACCAGGGACAAAGAACTCGTAGTCCGCGTTCAGACCAGAAATAAAGATTAGGTTTATTTTATTATAGTTTTATTTTACTAAATCAACACAATTTGAACATAGACAGCCATATTTATTCTTTTCAGTACCGTTTGATTACTTGTTATGTCTTGTTACTGATTAGTTTGACTGTTTTTGCTCAGTCCGGCAAAGAACGTTTTTCCGGTCGTGTGATTGATACTGAAACCTATCAGCCGGTACCGTTTGCTACGGTCCGGCTTTTAGCTTTACCGGATAGTACATTGTTGGGCGGCGGCGCTACGGATGCTATCGGTAAATTTCAACTTTCCGTTTCCATTCCTAATCATGCAACTAAAGCGAAGTCTTTATTATTACAGGTTTCATATATCGGATATAAGCCGGTTTTTCATCCCGTTTCCATTTCCAGCAAAAGTTCTTCTTATGAATTGGGGGATATGAATCTGACTCCGGAAAGTTATGCTTTGGATGAAGCAGTGGTAGTAGGGCAGGCTCCAATGGCGGTGACAGAGGGGGATACAACGGTATTCAACGCTTCTGCCTATCGTACTCCCGAAGGCTCAATGCTTGAAGAATTGGTAAAACAGCTTCCGGGAGGTGAAATAGATGCAGACGGTAAGTTGCTAATACATGGCAAGGAAGTAAAAAAGATTTTGGTGGACGGTAAAGAGTTTTTCTCTGATGATCCGAAAGCTGCTCTTAAAAATCTTCCTGTGGAGATGGTGGAGAAGTTAAAAGCGTATGAACGTCAATCGGATTTGGCACGTCTTACGGGAATAGATGACGGAGAGGAAGAGATGATTCTGGACTTGTCTGTGAAAAAAAATATGAAACGGGGCTGGATGGAGAATTTTATGGGAGGATATGGAAGTAAAGACCGTTATGAATTAGCCAATACCTTGAACCGTTTTCGTGAAAACTCTCAATTAACCATTATCGGGAATCTGAATAATACCAATAACCAGGGATTCTCGGAATTACAGAATGAATCTTCCAGTTCAACAGGCAATATCCGTAGCCGGATGGGACTGACTACCTCCCGCTCATTGGGGCTTAATGCGACTTATGATTGGAAGCGCGTTAAATTACGTTCAAATATTCAATATGTCGGCACCGATCGTTTGGAAGATAGCCGTACCACAGTCGACAACTTTCTCCGGGAAGATAAATCAATCAATCTGGGCACGAGTCATAGCCGACAACAGAATCACGAACTGGTAGCCAATGCTTCTCTTGAATGGAAAATGGATTCTGTTACTACATTGATTTTCCGTCCTCAATATCGTTTCTCAGCCAATGACAGAGAGAATAGTGGCTTTCAGGAAGGGTGGGGGAATGATGTCTTGTTGAATGAAAGAGAGTCCTCCGGCACCAATCATAATTCCCGGTATAATCTGACGATGATGTTGCAACTTAGCCGGAAATTGAGTCGTTTGGGGAGAAATGTTGCTTTGAAGGTAGACTATGGTACTAATGCTTCAGCTACAGACCGAAAGAGCCTTTCCACCACCCGGTACTTCAAAAATAATACGAAGAAGATTCAGAATCAGAAAATAGAGGATGATGTTGACGGCTATAATTACCGGGTGCAACTGGTGTATGTAGAACCATTGCCGTGGCGGCATTTCCTGCAACTTCGTTACAGCTATCAGTATAGAGTGAACAATTCGGATCGTTTTGTCTATGACTGGGATAAGGAACTGGAAGAGTTTGCTCCTGACTTTGATGAAGACTCTAGTAACCGTTTTGAAAATCAATACAGTAATCACTTAGTGAACCTTGCCATACGTACTTCACAAAAGAAGTATAATTATAATATTGGTGTTGATTTTGAACCTCAAAAGTCTGTTAGCCATTCATTGTTGAGTGATGCTCCCGAAGATCAGTTGGAAAGATCGGTCATGAATTTTTCGCCTACTGTCAATTTCCGCTATAAGTTTTCAAAACGCACCCGTTTGCAAATTGTGTATAGGGGAAAAGGGAAACAGCCTAATATACGTGATCTCCAACCTGTGACCGACCGTACCAACCCTTTGAATATCCGTGTCGGAAACCCTTCGTTGAAGCCTTCATATATGAATACTTTTACGCTGAATTTCAATTCTTATAATACCAAATATCAGCGAAATATGGTAGCTACCGCTTTATTCGAGAATACCATTAACAATATAACTAATCAGGTGACTTATGATAGTGAAACCGGTGTACGAACTACATCTCCGGTCAATATGAATGGTAATTGGCGGGGCATGGGTTCTTTTTCTCTCAATACCCCTTTTAAGAATCGTAACTGGATATTTCGTACTTACTCCTATCTGCAATACCGGAATCAGAATGGCTATACAACCTTGAACAAAGAAGAACCGGTGAAAACTTCCGTACAGCATTTAACGGGACGTGAACGTCTACGGATTACTTATCGTACCCGCCAAATGGAACTTACAGGGCTTGTTGGCCTGACTTATAACAATTCTTATAATGACGTACGGGAGAAACGTACTGAAACTTTTGATTATCAGGCAGGAACTGAATTGCAGCTTTATCTTCCCTGGGGGATGGAGTTATATAATGACCTGACTTATTTCCTTCGTACCGGATATGGTTATGAGGGTTATGCCAAAGCAAATTTCATGTGGAACTGTCAGCTGTCAAAAGCCTTTTTGAAGAGGAAACAGTTACTAATCCGCTTCAAAATATATGATATTCTTCATCAGGACATTTCTATGATTCGCACGATAACCGCTACTGCCATTCGTGACACTGATTATAATGCACTGGGTTCTTACTTTATGGTGCATGCTATCTTTCGTTTGAATATGATGGGAAAATAATTAGAAATTAAATCTTCATTAGTTTGAAAACCACAGCAGGGTTTTGATTGTTGTATGTCCTACGTATAAAAACAATGTAAGGCTGGCTGAATGTTTCGACTGATAAAAATGATAAAAGATAAAGGTCGTTGGCGCATTTTTAAACTGAAGTTGATTGATGCCCGACTGTACTTTGTCAGTATCTTCGTAGGATTACTGACAGGACTTGTGGCTGTGCCTTATCATTACCTATTACAGTTTTTCTTTAATCTCCGTCACGATTTCTTTGATTCTCGTCCCAAATGGTATTGGTACATACCTCTTTTTCTTTTGATGTGGGGAATACTTGTATTCGTATCCTGGTTGGTAAAGAAAATGCCGCTTATTACCGGTGGGGGTATTCCGCAAACACGTGGAGTTATCAATGGCAGGGTTGATTATAAACATCCTTTTCTGGAATTGGTGGCAAAGTTTGTAGGTGGAATACTTGCATTAAGTACTGGATTGTCTTTGGGGCGTGAAGGTCCCTCCGTGCAAATAGGTTCGTATGTTGGATATTTGGTATCCAAATGGGGGAGGGTGCTTAGCGGTGAACGGAAACAACTATTGTCTGCCGGTGCCGGTGCCGGGTTAGCGGCTGCTTTTGCTGCCCCATTGGCTTCATCATTGTTGGTGATCGAATCTATTGAGCGGTTCGATGCACCTAAAACAGCTATTACCACGCTTTTGGCAGGAGTAGTGGCAGGTGGAGTTGCCAGTTGGATTTTCCCGATCAATCCTTATTTTCATATTGATGCTATTGTACCAGGAATGACTTTCTGGGGACAAGTGAAATTGTTTCTTTTGTTGGCAGCAGTGGTTTCTGTCTTTGGGAAGTTCTTTTCTGTCACCACTCTTCAGGTGAAACGTATTTACCCTGCTATTAAGCATCCGGAATACGTGAAGATGTTGTATTTGCTTTTTATAGCTTTTCTGATTTCTATGGCCGAGTTTAATCTGACCGGAGGAGGGGAGCAGTTCTTGTTATCACAAGCTATGCGTCCAGACACACATATTCTCTGGATTGTCGGCATGATGTTATTGCATTTTGTTTTTAGCACTTTTTCTTTTTCTTCGGGTTTACCGGGAGGAAGTTTTATCCCGACACTGGTGACGGGAGGACTTCTTGGACAAATAGTAGGATTGATTATGGTTCAACAAGGTGTTATTGCTTATGAAAATATCAGCTATATCATGCTGATTTGTATGTCTGCATTCCTTGTAGCAGTAATCCGTACCCCTTTGACAGCTATTGTACTAATAACCGAGATTACAGGGCATTTGGAAGTCTTTTATCCTTCCATTGTTGTAGGGGGATTAACTTATTACTTTACGGAAATGCTTCAGATCAAGCCGTTTAATGTTATTTTGTATGACGATATGATTCATTCACCGGCATTTACGGAAGAACCCCGTTATACACTATCTGTAGAAGTAATGAGTGGCTCCTATTTGGATGGAAAGATGGTGGACGAACTTCGTTTGCCAGAACGTTGTATGATCATTAATATACATCGTGATCGTAAGAACTGGCCTCCCAAGGGGCAGAAATTAATGCCTGGCGATCAGGTTCAAATAGAAATGGACTCACAGGATATAGAGAAACTGTATGAACCTTTAGTCAGTATGGCGAATATTTATTAAGTGTCTGGCTCTTATCCTTTGATATATACAAAAATAGCTGAAAGAGAGATTCTTCCAGCTATTCTTGTTTCAGTATATTAAGTACTTATTTTTTCTTATACCAATCGGCGTTTGTACCATATTTAGCCCAGTCTATAAATTTAGGATAGATTTCGCTGATAGACTTCTTCTCGTTTTTATCGAAGTTCTTTAGTTCTGCAATATCATTAGCATTGGCATTTGACAAATAGAATGCAAAAGGATAAATATTCTCTTGATTCGATACATAGTAAATGCCTTCATTAGGTTTAGAACAGTCTTCATATTGTCCGAAGAGAGAAGTATCGACTTTAGAAGTTGGTTTCTTCATAGGACAATGAACTTCCAAGCGATTACCTTCTTTACTAGGACGGTATATGAATGCATCGATTGATGTTTCCTGCTTTTTATTCGAGTTTTTATCTCCGTATTTGAATGTTACTTTATATTCGGCATTTGGGTTTGTTTTAACATTATCTGTCAATATGATTGCATTGCTTTCACGAGTAAATTTGTCAGCTCCCGAAGCTATAGTAAAGTCCTTTTCATTTTCTTTTCTAATAAAGTATTCAGTTGACTGTGCATTTCCCTCATTTGAAAGAATGAAACCTAATCCGTTAGTAAATACAGTCGATTTATTATATAAAGTTTTAAATGTAAATGACTCGCTTAAGATTTCATTGAATATATTGAATACTTTTTGATAAGTATACTGAACCAATACGTCATTCATATCGTAATCACCAGCTTTAGGCCATTCATCTTCAAATGCGTATACACCTGTCTTTTCAATAGTTGTATTTAAGTCTTCATCTACAGGAGGAACATTAGTGATTTCAGGATTGGCTTTTAATGAGAATACAACATCTGTAAAATTCTGATCATCCATGAAATCTTCAAAGGCGATAGCAATGTTACTGTTTTTATCTTTAAACATAGCTGTACGTACATCTATACCGCTATTAACTTTAGTACTAAATCCTTTTGTGGAACTGGCATAAAATCCTTCGGTTAGAGTATAACTGTTGAAACCTGTAAAATAGGTGTTCCATGCGTTGCAAGCGAGAATAAAACCAATGTAGTATCCTTTGGGGAAGTTCTTGCCTTTTGGATATTCCGGATCATCAAAATATTTTAGTTGTACAGCTGTACCTTTTTTTATACCTTGGGGAGAGGCTTGAAGGCTTCCATTATTCCAGGTCATTTGAGTATTGGGGAATACAGCATATACTTTTACGTCTTTCAGACTGGCAGGGGCTTGATCGTATCTGTAATAGTAGTAGCCTAATGAACTGTTCCAACAGGTCCATCCTCTTAATGCAGTTAGTACTACGGCTGTTTCATCTTCCTCTACATATAAGTCGGCTTGAGTACGATATTCCTCTGGACAACTTCCTAATGTATTCAATACCTTGCTTACAGTAGTACGTAATTCGTTCATTTCAGATTTACTTAAAGTGAGCTTAGGATCATTACCTTTATAAGCATAATCAATAACTCCACTGCGATCGTCGAATGAACCGAGATTAGTATTCCAACCTAGATTATTAAACCGATTTCTATCAAACCGGGTTGACTCTCTGTAGGATGCTCTGGTAGTAAGTTGTTCATCTGTGTCTGATACTTTCAAAACACCGTTAACTATTTTTTCAGGGATTGCCTGTCTGGCAAAAGGTGATGTAGAAACGATATACACATTAGATACATAAGCCGGCAATTCAACCGTTGCGGTGAATTTACCTTGTTCATCTGTCCATGCACCATCTAATGCCTGAACGTTTTCTTTTAGAATGGTGGTGTTTTCACCTTCAATCAATGGATTTCCATCATAAATGGAAAAAGGAACTCTTGATTCGGAATCGGAATAATCAATTTCTACTTGTACTTTTTGTATAGTAGAAAAATTAGAGGTGTTAATTTCTGCCCCTGGAGCTTCTTGGTATAAGTCTTTATCACTATCCACACAACTGCTTATACCCACTACAATACCATTGTGCATGCTAACCAAAATCTTCTCATATCTAATAGTTTTTGTTTATGCGATACTTTAGTTCGTTTTGTTTTTAAAAGAAACCCGTAAGTTCTTTGAAGTTCAAAGGATTACGGGTACAAAGATATATATATTATTCAACACAATCATCGAAAAGTTGAATAATTTTTCGAAAATATATTCTATAACTTGTATTTTTTATTCTTTTGTCTCATTATTCCATACTTCTTAGCCATGTAATTTCTTCTTTCCATTTACTTTCATCCGGAGTTTCGAGTATCAACGGTATATTATCAAATCTGGAATCTTGCATCAATCTTTCAAAAAAAGCTTTGCCAATCAATCCTTCACCGATGCTATCGTGACGGTCTACATGGGTGCCTAGCGCTTTTTTTGAATCATTCAAGTGCATACCACGAAGATAATTGAATCCCACTTCCTTGTCAAATTCATCAAATACTTTATCGTATTCATTGACAATATCGTAACCTGCGGTATAAGTATGGCAGGTATCGAGACAAACACCTACCCGGCTCTTGTCGTTTACTCGGTCAATGATATATTTCAACTGCCAAAATTCACTACCTAAATTACTTCCTTGTCCGGCTGTGTTTTCAATAACGGCTGTTACACCTTTTGTTTTCTCTAAAGCGAGATTAATGCTTTCTGCGATAAGTGACAGACAATCTTCTACTGATACTTTATTGAGAGAACTACCGGGATGAAAATTTAAAAGTTTCAATCCAAGCTGTTCGCAACGTTGCATTTCATCCAGAAAAGCGGCACGGCTTTTTTGAAGTCCCTCTTCCTCCGGATGTCCCAGATTGATAAGATAACTGTCATGTGGCAGGATATATTCCGGTTGGAAACCATATTTCTCACAATTCTCTTTGAAGAGACTGATACTTTCTTCTGTTAGCGGTTTACTTACCCATTGACGTTGATTCTTGGTGAATAACGCAAAAGCATTTGCTCCTATTTCATGCGCATTAATGGGTGCGAACTCTACGCCACCAGAGGCGCTAACGTGTGCTCCGATATATTTCATTGTTCTTTCTTAATTTATTTTACTCTGCAAATATAACGTTTTTAAAGGAGTATATGTTTGTAGAGAGAACTCTTCTTGGTTGTAATTCATAGGACCATGTACTTTATACTTTGTTTTTTATCTTTTATCCTCTATAAAAAATATCCCGTTATTCAATTTATAGAAGATTGAATAACGGGACAGTTTTTTGGGGGGGGAGATTAAATCTCAAAATCCGGTAAATAGTCTGTCAGAACTTTATTAACCTGTTTCCCTTTCACCTGATCTGTTACCGTCGTTGCACCTTCCTTTTTATCGGGATCGTAGTTTAAGGAAACTTTCTCCACTTTATTACTAACGTGAATAGCGGCTTTTCCTTTTTCCGTAAGGTTGCAAGTGATAGTCCAGTCACCTACTTGAATGATATTGCCTTTGCGAACTACCTGCATATCCAGACGGTTATCTCCATGTGTATCCATCACAGTCAGGAAACGGGCGGTTTTGCAAGGAACAGTTGTAGAAGAAAAATGCCAGTGATTAGGATATTTCACTGCTTTTCCTTGTGCATTCGTCACATTTTTCCAGTTGGTCGGAGCACAGAAGAAAGTATCTACCATTGCCTGTTCCGTTTTTGCCGAACTGAAAAGATGGGCAACAGAGATACCACCGGCTTTATTCCTTCCGGTTACTTTCACCTCATTGGGCAGTTCCTGTATTTCCATCGGTAATTCTACAGTATGTAAAAGGTAACTCCATGTAACAGCCTCCTTTCCTTCCAGTTCATCATAAATCACGAAAACTCCGGTACTTCCCAGTTGGATGATATGACGGCGGAACATATCCAGTTTATTCTCATCCCATCCTTTTTCAGGCGTATATTGCGTACCGGATAGTTCGCCACGTTTCAGCCATAGGGGAGAAGTCTCTTTACCATAAGCATTGGAAGCATCTCCTACCATATAAGCGATTTTTTCTCCTTCATACCAACGCGGAATCCAGCCATATCCTTCCGTTCCAATCTTTTGAGTCATTCCATTTACCAAAATGCTATTGTGCGCACGGGTGTTACGGTAAGAATACATACAATGATCGTCCGTAAAACCTGTACGATGTCCGCTGCTATAAAAAATGGCTTTACCTCCATAGAATGTATTAAAGGCATTCTGATTGGCCAGTGCATGGGAAGTGGAACCATAAGAACTGGAGCGGAACGATAACATGGCATTCTTATCTATATCTCCCAAAGAGGTATTCATCGTACCGATTCCCGTTTCATTGAATACTTTCGCCATGGGTAGTTCGGCAAGAGTATGTCCTTCTTTGGGGAGAGCTTTCTTGGTTGTACAACGATACCAGGTCAAGTCTCCTGATTTTCCGAGGAAAGTTTTTTCCATGATATCCGGTTCCTTTTGCAGAATGGTACGTACATAAGCGGCCGCCCACGGATTATTACATTCACGTGCCAAGGCATCCGCATAACCTACTCGTGTACCGTTCGGCTTCATCTTGCTCTCATGTGAATTGCCTTGTCCGGCAAATTTTGAGAATGGAGGCTGCTGGTAGATGACGTAAAATACATTGTTGTTATACCACGGATCAGCGAAGAAATCGAATCCACTGATACGGGAGTAGAAAGCGGGAACTTCAATCAATGTGCGAAGATTGACCTGGAAATAGGAATCACCATTGTGCCATCCTCCATCCGCATTGAGACCCGGTAGACGGGATACCCATTCATTGTAGCAATAATCCACCCAGGTGGAAGCTATCGGGAGCTCACCATACGTAGCAAATGCCGCCATATTCAAGATACGGAAAGTCATTTGCCAGACATGATTATCAGCAATGCGGTTTTCCAAGTGATTGACATATTCATGATAGAACTTCTTTCCATTGTCACGAATCGTTCTTAGGAGTAGTTTTCGCTCATCCGAAGTCAACAGATTGTACCACGCATCATACGCTGAAGTACTCATGGATAAAATAGTAGAACGATTGAAATCTCCAGCAAAGTACTTACTGCTTTTCCAGGAAAGGATTTCGGAAAGACGCTTTATACCTTCTTTGTAGTATACCTCGTCTTTCGTTAGTAGGTAAGCGCGTACCATGGCTTCGATATTTGCTTCTTCACGGTCTACAATCTTACGACTTTCCCGAATCAGGGCAGAACGATATTGAACAATGTTTGTCAGCTTGACAACCTGGGTTGTATCAATTTCTTCTTCCAGATGTTTCAGCGGATGGTTCAGGCATTTATCGGCTTTTCGGATATAAGCCTGTGCCTCCGGATTGTTTTTATTCCGTTCGATGATATTATCCCAATCTTCGGCATCAAGCAAGATGCGGGGATGGGTCTTGGGCAGTTTGGCTAATACTTCCTGTAGAGAAGGAGGGTTGAATGTACGTATGTGTTCGTCTATATAAAAATGATAAACAGGTGACCATTCTTCTTTTCCTTCTTTGTCAACGTAGGCATGTTGCCAATACCATTTCCCTTTTTCAAAGAGTTTGAATGGGTTGAAAAAGGCCCATTTTCTTTCGGCGGTAATCACTTCCGATTTGAATTCGGGGTCGCGTGCAATACGGATGCGGTAGGTTACTTCGGGTTTGTAGTCCTCTTCTTCAACTCCGTCCAATACAGCACCGAGGTGCGGGAACTTATCCGGCCACATAAAACGTGGGGGATTGACAGTAATATGCTGTCCGTCCAGAGGCGAAGGCGTTTCGCGGACTTCATGCATCAAGGTCTGTTGAGTCAGACGCATGATTCCTTTTTGTGCATATCCATTGGCGAATAGCAGAAGGGTGAACAAGAGAAAAATAGATATTCGTTGTTTCATCATATAACTTTGCTTTTATTATTCATCGCTTTGTTATTCAGCGTTGTTTGAACAAATCTTTCAGACGAACAGTCTTGTTATTAATCAGTGGACATGCCCAGAAACCGATAAAGGTGATATATCCTACAAAAACAAGGATAAAGAGCATACCCGTACGGAGTGATGTTGCATCTGCCAGTGTACTTACAATCATCGGACCACCGGCACCACCTACAATTGCCGAGCATAGTATACCTGCGAATGAACCGTGGTGCTGTGACGCAGAGTTCAGTGCCAATGAGAATACGATGGAATACATCATGGAGATGCTGAATCCAACAGCAGGGAAAGCAAGCATGGATACTTCCTTACTTCCGAATAATGCCGATAATAATAGGATGATCGTCAGAATTCCGGAAATTTGCAACAATCGTTTACTGTCAATTAACTTGAGCAGAATCATACCTACCAGACAACCGGCTGTCATCAATCCCCAGAAATAGCTTACGGCCTGTGCACCGTCTGTTTGTGGGTTAACTCCATGATATTGTTCCAAGAAGGTACTCATGAAGATTGAAGTTCCCTGTTCCGTACTTACATAGCAGAAAATTCCCAGGAAAAACAGCCATACATATTTCTGTTTGAATAAAGCCAGATATGAATCTTTAGACCCGCTTTTCTCGTCTTCTTTCAACTCGATCTTGGGGAAACGGGATACACCGACAGCTATCAGCATGACCAATAGCAGGATTGTAAATACCCAATAAAGAGATACCCACGGCATTTCCTGTGGAGTGACATCGGCCAACAGGTCGATAAAGAAACTCTTACCTGCTGTATATGTTGCCGGATCAAGTTCACGAATCAGATAAGTATATACCAGAGGACTTAGGAAAGAAGCAATGCCAAACATGAACTGTGCCAGTTCGGCGATAAATGCATAGTTTTCTTCTCCTCCTACGGTACGTTGGAGTGGATTCAATACCGTTTGTAACATGGCCATTCCCAGTCCGATGATGAAAGAAGAAGCCAATAACATCGGATACGTGTGCATGCAGGCAAATAGGATGGTGCCGATGAACGGCATCAGAAATCCACCGAATAATACCGGCTTTTCACCGAAACGGTCGATGAGCAATCCGGCAGGGATAGACATGATGGCATAGGCCAGGAAGAAAGAAGTCGGGATAAATCCCGCCATTGCCAGGTCACTTAGATTGAAGTTGTGGATAATATCCGGAATGAGTGGGCCTAGAATATTGGTGATAAACGAGATGGTAAACCAGAACGCCATAATCAGCGCCAGCATCCCTAAATTTTTTCTCATAATCTTAAATAGTTGATAGTTGATAAATGATAACTGATAGATGGAAGTTGATAATTAATTGATGATTGAGTATTTGTATGTTGGGATAACTTTCATTTACTAACTATCATTTATCAGCTATCAACTATCATTTATTTTTGTTTTCATTTGAAAAAGAGTGAAGCGGCTCCAATACTTCCGGCCTTGTTTCCAAGAGCGGCAGCTATGATTTGAGTATTCACGGCACAGTCGGGGATGGCGTAACTGTGGGCTTTTTCGCTTACTTTCTGAATATAAAAGTCTCCGGCTTCGGAAAGTCCTCCACCGATCACAATCTTTTGAGGGCTGAAGATATTAATGAATCCTGCAATTCCATGTCCCAGAAAATCACAGTGTTCTTCCAGCGATAGTTGTGCAATCTTATCTCCTTGTTTGTAAAGGCGGACGATCAGTTCTCCATTAATCTCCTCATTCGGGTAGGAGATACCTGCGTCTATTATCCGTTGACTGAAACGGTGTACCAAGGCGGAAGTGGAAGCATAATGTTCCAGACAGCCGACGGAACCACAGGCACAAGGTTCGCCATTGGCAATGAGAGGCACGTGCCCCAGTTCTGTCCCCCGGTTGGCATAACCGTTGAACAATTTGCCATCGATGACTACTGCACCGCCAATGCCTGTTCCTACTGTTAGGAAAACAACATGAGTGGCTCCCTGTCCGGCTCCATACATTGTTTCTCCTAATCCCATCAGATTGGCATCATTTCCTAATAAAGCCGGGAGTCCGGTTTCCTTTTCAATGCGGTCCGCCAGATGTATGTTTTCCCAACCGTTGATGTTTTCCGCACCTCCCAGAACTATGCGGTTTGTAGAATCTACGATGCCCGGTGTACCGATTCCTATACCATTGATTTTGTAGCCTTGTTCCTGTGCAAAGGCTTTCACTTCATTGATAGCAGTAACCAACTGTCCGATGACAGCTTCTGCTGATACATCGGCTTTCGACGGTAACTTCCCTTGAAAGTAAAATACGCCTTCATTATCAATTAGGGCGTATTTTACAGAAGTTCCGCCAAGGTCAATTCCTATAGCGTATTCTTTTTCCATATCACCAAGTAATACTTAATACATAATACTTAATACTTAAAAAAATCACACTCTTTCTGCCCAAATCGGTGAACTCCAAGCCCATTGTCCGTCACGTTGGCGAACGCGTACATAGTAGTAGTCCGTATCACGTTGCGGGTCTTTATCTTCCATGTAGTGTTCCAGAGTGAAACAGCTTTCCGGCATAGCACGATTGAAAAGGATCGCCTCGCTCAACCAACCGATCATGAAGTGTGAACGTGAACCTTCGAGCAACTCGCCCAACGTATGTTCAAACTTCTTGCCATTGAATTCGGCAATGATCTTACCGTCTTTGGGCATTTCCACATCCAGAATGACGGCTTGCATGGCTGCTGTAGTCGTATTCGGATTTTTGCTGCTATACATATCTAGTTCGGTTTCCTTGTTGCCAACGGATACGATACGGTTGACATGCGTGTGGAATTCAGTTTCACCTTCTTGCGGAGAAGTGAACGCTGCGCCACGGAAACAAGGAGTTACACTATGGATCTGTCCTTTGTCCACGGACAGTTTACCCTGCCAATGTACGTATTTCTCTTCACGATTCCAACCAAAATCAACTTTAACTTTGCAACGTACCGTATCACCTTCCGGGGCAATCGGAGTCAACGGGCCATTCATGCGAGCTAAAATCTGTCCGTTCTTGACAATATCTACATAGTCGATACAGCTTTCACCTGTAACGTTCAGATAGATACGGCGGCTGTTACCGCGAACCACGTCACCCATGAAAGCGTCGTTGAGGCGGAAGTCGATAATAATTTTATCACCGGTTGCGGCACATACATGGCGGGTGCGGAGAGCTTCCCAAATAGCGTCGCGAGTCAATGACGGAGCCATGACACCGATACGGCCGTCGCCATAGCTTCCCGGATAACCGGAATGTTGGTCGGTAGAAGCCATGATACCGAATTTGTTGCCTAATTCAAGACCATATTGAATGGTTCCTTCCCATTGGCGCGGACCCATATCGTGTAGATAAGGATAATCTCCCTGATCGCTTTCTGCCAGACCATGACGGGAATACATTTCTACGAATGGGGTAATATCTCCTTCGGTAAAGCATTTCCAGTTGTAACCGCGATAGCCGCCCTGGTAACCCATGTGATGTGGAGTAATAAATACTTTGTGTCCTTTTGCCTTCTGTTTCCAGTCTTCGATAGAAGTACATTCCACAAGCGGTGCGTCGAGATCATAATTCAATGCAACATGGTCACCATGTTCCATGCTGTGGGCCTCGTATCCGACAAAAGTAAGGAACTCACCTTCTTTATTGTATTCATTCGTCATTTTTACGTACTTCTCATAACCGCCTTCACGCAGACGTTTGAAAGCTCCCGTGTGATAATCGATCACCCATTTCAGGCGGGGATCATCTGCTCCGGGAATATCCGGCCACATGGCATGAGGAGTGACACTGACAAAATCCAATTGTCCTTTCGCTGCTTCAAAAGCGTCGCGCATGTCGCCGTGTCCGTATGTGATGTTGCAATGGTTATGTAAGTCGCCCCAGTACATTTTGAGGTTACTGGCTGACGGCATAATCTTTTTTGCTTCTTTGCTTCCAGCTGCGCAAGAACCCAGCAAACTGCCTGAAGCTGCCAATCCGAGGAAAGACCAGCCTGTGTTTTTTAAAAACTTTCTTCTATCCATGGTTTTATCTAATTTATTCGGTAAACTAATAATGAAGCATATTAATTCTTATTTATATGTCCTCCTCTTAGCGGTTTTGCATTTGTCGGCGATCACCTTTAAAGAGGACTTTTTCCTTTTCATCCGGGTCAGTATCTTTATACTGCTTTTGAGTGTCCTGAAGTAGCTCCATCAGCTCTTTTTGTACTTTAGCATACTCCGGTTTGCCGAAGACGTTGTTCATTTCTCTCGGATCAGCTTTCATGTCATACATTTCCCATTCGTCAATATCGTTGTAGAAATGAATTAGTTTGAAATCTTGTGTACGGATGCCATAGTGACGTTTTACAGAGTGTTCTGCAGGGTACTCGTAATAATGGTAATAAGCAGCTTTACGCCAGTCGGCCGGGGTTTTGCCTTCGTTGACCAATATCGGTTTCAAAGAAGCTCCTTGAATATCTGACGGGATATCTACTCCGGCAAAGTCGAGGAAGGTAGGAGCAAAGTCTACATTCATGCTGATTGCATTACTGGTACTTCCTGCTTTGATTGCTTTCGGGTAACGGATGATAAGAGGCATGCGCTGACATTCTTCATACATGAAGCGTTTGTCAAACCAGCCATGTTCTCCAAGGAAGAAACCCTGGTCGGAGGTGTAGACAATGATTGTATTGTCCAGTTCACCAATCTTTTCGAGATAATTCAGTAGTCGGCCGATATTTTCGTCTACTGCCAGAACCGTAGCCAGATAATCGCGCATATATTGTTGATATTTCCAGCTGATTAAAGATTTGCCTTTCAAGTCACCTTTGCGGTATTCGGCAATGCGCCCGGCGTATACAGAATCCCATTTATCCTGAACTTCAATAGGCATACGTTTATATACACTATAAAGACGGTTGGTTGTATCTTTCAGCATCTCTTCACGAGTCATCAATTTGAGATCCCAGTCGTTTGTCAACGTGTGCTCGATAGACATATCCTGCTCGCGAGCAGCTCTTCCACGACCTTCGTAGTCGTCGAACAGATTAGCCGGTTCCGGAAAAGTTGTATTGTTGAATATGCCCAAATGGCGGGGAGCGGGCATCCAGTTACGGTGTGGGGCTTTCTGGTGATACATCATGCAGAACGGTTTGTTCTTGTCACGTCCTTCAAGGAATTTAATTGCTTTGTCGGTAATAATATCCGTAGCATATCCTTTTTCTACGATATGTTTTCCGTCTTCCCAGAAATCAGGATCGTAATAGTCACCTTGCTCATGTTGGCCGCTAAGGATACTCCAATGGTCGAAACCTTGCGGTTCGCTGATGAGATGCCATTTGCCAATCATGGCAGTCTGGTATCCGGCTTGCTGAAGAAGTTTGGGGAATGTCTGCTGATCGCCGTTGAATGTACTTGCATTATCGGTAAAACCATTTTCGTGACTGAACTTGCCGGTGAGGATGCAAGCGCGCGAAGGTCCCGAAAGAGCATTGACAGCGTAACAATTATCAAAGCGAATACCTTCATTGGCAATCCGGTCCATATTAGGAGTTTGAATCAAATTTCCTCCATAACAGGACATCGCTTGAGTGGTGTGATCATCCGTCATCATGAAGATAATGTTCGGCTGTCTGACTTCTTCTTTCTTTTGGCTGCTGCAAGAAACGAGACTTAGTGCTGCCAATGGGAGGAGTAGGGTAGAGGAGGTGTAATAGTTTTCCATAATGATAAGAAGCCTCTCCCAAGAAAAGGGGCAGGGAGAGGCTTTGAGGCTTTTTATAGTTTGTATTTTAATGACTGTTTCTTTCCGTTTACTTTCACTTCTACTTCCAGACCGTTTTCATCGAACGCTTTGTTCTTGAATTTAGCGTCAAATTTAGGGGCATCTGCGCTTTTCTTAACCGGGTAGATAACAGTGATGTAACGTACAGCTTCTTCGCCGTCTTTTCTCACGTTGAACGATACATTCATACGTTTGTAGCGTTTGCGATAAGCTGTTGAACACCATCCTGGTTCTTTCTTCATACTCATGCCAGCAGGGCCAAAGCATTGCAGTTTCATATTGCTTCCATCCTCAAACTGTGTCAGGAACGTCATGTCTTCGCGGCTGTTGGCAATTTCTCCTTTCGGCATCTGATAGTGAAGATTGATAGAACCTTTACCGCTACCTGCCATTTCATCTACAATGACAAAGTAAGTGTTATTAACGAAGAAAACAGAACGACGGTGTTTCAGATTCTTGTAACTCGGATTTTCAGTCACTAAAGTCTGGATAGCACCTTCCGGTTGCCATAACTTTGTAACAGATTCTGTTGTCTCGAGATTTTTGTTGTCCAAGGTTACTGTGTTGTGAACACAAGTCTGACGGTGCCAGTTACGTTGTTCCATTACTTCGCCTTCACCGGCGTATACATACGAACCTGAATCCGGGAACAAATTCTTGCCGTTGAACCAAAGTTCAAATGTACCATTATCCGGCTGACAGTGCCAGAAAGCTTTCGGACCTGCCTTTACTACCATTTGGGTAGCATCCATTCCCCATGAATTACGGAATACAAAGAAGCCTGATTTCAGGAAACCTTTAGACATATAATCTGGCAATGTACCTTCTTTTCCTTCTGTGGCAAAGTATTTGATTGCCTGGTTCTTCGGGAACAGTTTGCTCCATGACTTGTAGTTTTTCACCATTTCTTTCTTTGTTGTCAACTTGGCGTCGCTGAAACATGGATTGGTGTAATCAGGGAAAGAAATGTTTGCATAGAACATAATCATGTTTTCAATGGTATCCAAATAATCTTGAGGGAATTCCTTACGGAATCCATTAGCATCTGCGATACCTAAGGCTTTACAGAAAATGTTAATAGCTGCCAGATGATAATGTGGGTCAAGTTCGAACTGTCCGCCATCTTCGTATACCTGTACGTGAATTTCACGGTTCAGAATGTCGATACCACTTTTTCTCCAAGCCGGAGCCTCTTTGAATTCAGGGAAAAAGGCACCTGCATAAATCATGCGTTGAGCTTCAAACAGTAAATGGTTGCCTTGATCCGAGTAATTAGCAAGGATATGTACAGCATGTTTGTAATAGTTCACCAGGAATTCTGTCAGGAAGTCCGGAGTGAAAGAAGGGGAGGGAAGGAATAACTGGAATTGTGAAGTCTGGTCTTGCAGACGATTACTCACTTCCAGAGGACGCCATGCAAAACGTACGTTTTCTACTTCACCTTTGATTTTTCCATCACTTACCAGCTCATATTCTTTCTTGTCCATCTTCACCAACGGATTCTTTTTAATCCAATCGATATACTGGTGTGCCCATTCTTTAGCATATTTTTCATCACCGGATATGCGGTAAGCTTTTCCCATCGGAGTGAACCATTTGTGACGATGCAACTGCCAGCGCAGCTCATTATCTTTCACCGGCCAGTATTGCCAGTTGATATCTTCTCCATAATTGTAAGATGGTTGATAACCTTTATGTACGAAGAATGTATGTTTCAATCCATCATCTGCCCATTGCTGTTCTTCTTTGCTGATGGTCACTTTGTTCAGATTAATATCCGGAGTTTTTACGTTGGTACGTGCACGGTAATAGTCCAGTAATGCTTTGGCAGCATCCTCATCTTTACCCTCCTGATGCAAAGCTTTTACTTTCTCCAGTCCCGGATAGTCTAGGTTAAGGAGAGAAAAGACTTCACTTTTCAGTTCTTGGGCGTAACCCTTGCTTACGAAACATGCGATTGCAAGCAAAATGATGTACTTTAAAGTTTTATTCATGATATAATAGGTGTTATAATTTTATGTATTAGATATCTTTGTAGTTGATACCTTTCAGATCCATGAATCTCTTTAATGCTTCCAGATAATAGTAGTCAGCATAGTTCAGTGGAGTGTCGATTTCAGAACCATTGGGTAGTGAACCTACGGAGTGCATCAAAATGAATCCTTGATTGTCACCCACTTTTGCGAGATACGCATCACTTGACAAACTCTTCAGAATCTTTTCCGCATAATCCAGATATTTCTGTCCATCGGGAATCATTGTGCTTAGTTCGATCATTGCAGAAGCAGTGACAGAAGCAGCAGATACATCACGTGGAGTTTCTTTGGTTACAGGAGCATCATAATCCCAATAAGGAATAGCGTCGTCTGTTTTTACGCGATCCATAATCATATCGGCTATGTCCTTTGCAAAGTTCAGGAAGATACTATCATTTGTTTCGCGGAAACAAGCGGTGTATCCGTATACAGCCCATGCCTGTCCGCGTGCCCATGAAGAATCATCGTTCTTGCCTTGGTGGGTTTGTTTTCGTTCTACTGTACCATCGCTATTATAGCTTACTACATGCCAGCAAGTATAATCTGGGCGGAAGTGATTACGCATGGTTGTCATGGCATGCTTGATAGCGATGTCTTTATATCTATTGTCACCTGTCGCCTTTGCTACATTGAACAGAAGGTCAAGGTTCATCATATTGTCGATAATAACCGGGAAGTTCCATGTTCCGAAATCCCATGAACGGATAGCGCCGATAGAGTCGTTGAAACGACCGCAGAGGTTATCGGCAGTTTCTCTCATCACAGCGGCAATGGTGTCGTTGGGTGAAAGACGCTCTGCATTGCCATAGCTGCAGTTGACCATGAATCCCAAATCATGCGTACCTTTATAATAGCGTACCGGATTCAGTAGATTTGTATATTGGATGGCTTGAGTTTTCAGTGTATCGTTCCCTGTCAATTCGTATGCATACCACAGTGAACCGGGGAAGAAACCGCTCGTCCAGTCATAAACGTTGCAAAGGCGACGTTTGCCTAATTGCTCGGCAGTAGGTTGTGCACGTAGTGAATCTTTAAATGTTAATGAATCTCTTTCCAACTGACGGCAAAGGAAATCCATGTCATAGCCGGTACGGATGGAGCGTGGCAACATCCCTGTACCACTAACCTCTTCAGCAGAAAGTTGTAATTGGGCAGAAGCTACATCCAGTCCTTTTTTTATCCAACTGTAGTCTTCCTTTGGGGTTATCTGGCACGACGCAAGTGCAATACTAACCGAAGCAAAGAGAACAAGTTTCTTTTTCATGTTATTCATTTTAAGTAATTGTTTTTAGAAGTTTTGTACTGATGCAAAAGTAACCGAAAGACTAAACTTTCCGTTGCAGGATTGTCTAAAAGGTGTTTGAACCTTGCTTTTCAAGTTTTGATTTTGTTGAAAATGGTTTTAAATTTCTCCAATATGCCCTATCTAAGGCATATTGGAGAAGATTTTATTTAAATTACCACTTAGGATTTTGATTGAATAAAATACATAAGTCCATATCTCGTTGTGGAATAGGGAATAACTCATGTTTACCATTAATTGTATATGTTGCCACAGAATAATTAGGAGAGCCAGCACTTTCCCACCAATAACCTAATTCTTTCGCAGTTTCTTGTATGGTATTATAATAAATGCCCCAACGAACTAAGTCCATACGTCGATGACCTTCGAATGATAATTCATAACTACGTTCTTTACGAACTGCTTCACGGAATCCTTTTTCATCAAGCCCTTCTGTTAAATCACATGTACTTGTATTGCCCGGGTTACCATAACCACGACGACGTACTGCATTAATAGCATTGTATGCATCGGTTGTAGGACCATGTTTCCATTCATTCAATGCTTCAGCATATAGCAACAATACATCAGCATACCGTAAGAAGTACCAATTTACATTTGATTTATCATTGTTAATGAAACTGTTGGTTGTTACATATTTCTCAATATCCCATTTAGCTGGGGTATAATTCTGTTTATTTTTTTGTGCTTTTGTCGGATCTGCGTCTTTTGCAGCTGCACTTTCTTCTGTGTCACTAGCACTGGCTGCCCAAAGAGTTTTCTTTGTGTCAGTATATTGGTAGTTGGCTACGGACAAATCACGACGAATATCAGCTGCATTCTCTCTCCAGTCAAGTACAAATGTATGAACTACCTTTACGTTAGCAGCACAACTTCCACGAACACCAGCAATTGCAGTAGTTTTTACCCCATTCCATTTACCGATACGCCCTACTGGATCACTATTACCAGATACGGTTGGTGAGTAAAACGAAATTTCAATTAAGCTTTCAGTAGGATCCCAAACCCCATTACAAGTATTTTTCCATAATTGCTCATAATCTGTTAGTAGTCCATGCTTTCCTGATTCGATTAGGATACGTGCAGTTTTGGCTGCGGCCTCCCATTTGGATGTATCTTTCACAGGAGCTCCTGCCCAAGTTGCATAGACTTTAGTAAGTAATCCTAGTGCTGCTCCTTTTGAAAAACGGTATTCATTACTTTCACGATATTGGTCATCGACTGCATATGGTAATATATCAGATGCATATAACAAATCATCTTCAATGTACTCATATACTTTTTCTGGAGCTGATTGTACATATGTTGCTGGATCCTGATTAGACATTTCTGTACTGGTCATCAAAACTACATTCCCAAATCGTCTTACTAACTCAAAATAAAACATAGCTCTTAATGCCCTGGCCTCTGCAATATATATGGTGCCCAGTTTCTTATCAGTGCTAGTATAGGATTCAATTTTGTTAGAAATACGTTCTAAAAAATCATTAGCCCTGTAAATACCTGCATAAAGTGCAGCCCATGTTTGCTGTACTTCTGACTGTGTTGTAGGGAATGAGTTTGTAGGAATTATACGGAAGTTCTCATTTCCACTTCCTTCTACCTGTGAGATGTCTGTTCCTAAATTGAATAGTATGGATAAATGATAACCATACATAGCATCCTCAATAGTTGTACGGTATACGCCAAGTAATACATCCTTTGCTTCATCCGCATTGTTCATATAATTTTTCTTCTCTACTTCAGTTCTGGTTTCTTCCTCCAATGAACAAGAAAAAGGAAGTAAACACATTACTGATATGGCTATATAGTATATTATCTTTTTCATATTATATTTTTTGTGGATTAGAATTGAAGATCAATACCAAATGTAAATACTCTACTCTTCGGGTAGGCACCCCAGTCTAGTCCTGGAGTCATAGGATTGCTGCTTGCACTATTAACTTCCGGATCATAACCGCTGTATCCGCTTATGCAGAACAAATTCTGACCTGTTGCATATATGCGAAGCTTAGATGCATGGAATTTACGAGTCCATTTGTGTGGCAGTGTATATCCTAAAGTTATATTTTTTAAACGTAGGAATGAGCCATCTTCTATAAAGCGGGAATATACATCATTAACAATATATCCATCCTGTGAAGGAACTTTATTTGATGCATTTGTCGGACTCCAACGATCAGCAACTTCAGCCAACATATTTCTACGACCACTTCTAGATTGTGTAGCATATAAACGGGTAGCATTATATATGTCATTTCCATAATTGAACTGGAACATGAAACTGAAGTCTATACCTTTATAATTAAATGTATTTGTAATACCACCATACCATTTGGGCATAGCATTACCAATAACAGTACGGTCATTAGTAGTAATAATGCCGTCGCCATCCTGATCTTTATATTTCACAACACCTGGCTTAACAGTACCATATCGTGCATTATTCGTGATTCCTTCTTTTAGAATCAACTGATTGTCAGGAGTTGTATAAAAATCAGAACTTTGATAAATACCGTCAAATTCATATCCGTAAATAAGACCAAGTGACTGTCCGACTGTGGCAATATAGTCATATGCAGTAAAGTTACTGTCGAATCCAGAACGTGCATACATCGACTCTACTCCTGAAGCTAAGCCCTTCAACGTATTTTTGATAAATGAAATGTTGAAGTTGGTCTGCCAAGTAAAGTTACGTGTCTGAATATTAGTAGAGTTAAAACTTAGCTCAATTCCTTTATTCTGAATTTTACCAATATTCTGCATTTGTGAATCGAATCCAGTAACATGTGCTAATGACTGTGCTAATAATAGATCTTTTGTATCTTTGATAAAGAAATCAGCTGTAACATTTAATCTGTTGTCAAAGAATCCTAAATCGACTCCTAAGTTAACACTGCTTGCGCCTTCCCATTTTAAATTAGCATTTTTCAATTGTTTGGGAGTTAGGACAGTAACAGTGTTGTTGCCAATCCCATATTTGTTTGCTTCATATAAATCCATGGAAAGATAATTGGAAATACGGTCATTTCCTACAATACCCCAACCTAGACGGACTTTAAAATTAGATACCCATTCAACATCTTTCATGAAAGCTTCTTCCGAAACACGCCATGCGGCTGAAAATGAGGGGAAGAATCCCCACTTATTTTTGTTAGAGAATACAGTTGAACCATCGGCACGTACTGTAGCTGTAAATAAATACCGATTATCATAGTTGTAGTTTCCACGTGCAAAGAATGATAGAAGCGTTTTTTCGCTGTAACTACTTTCAACTCTACTCGGAGTAGCTCCCAGTCCCAGATAGTCATTGCCTAAATTATCAAAAGGGAAATCCATTGCTTCACCTAGTAAATATTCTGTGCTTTTAAAAGAAACTTCATGACCTAACATAATGTCATAGTTGTGCTTTTTCACCTTCTGTTTCCAAGTAAGGTTGTTGGAGTTTGTCCATCGTACGTCACGTCCCATTTGGGTGCGTCCATAAGGTTTTTGACCGTTACGGTATGCTTCTTTTGAACCATCTTTGTAGAATATATCTGTACGATTGTTGGTTGTATTGTAGGTCCCTGCGGTCTTGAATGTCAGTCCTTTAATAATTTGCCATGTTGCCGAAGCATTTCCGGACCACATTTCTGCACGTTTGTTATTTGTTACTGACTCGGTTTGCTTAACCGGGTTCACTTGAGCTAAACTTTCACCAGATTCGAGCATTTCAGGGTCAATGGCTGAAGCAAGGAGTTCTTCATCTGTCAGTTTTAGTCCACCGGTGGGACGGGCACTTAAAATTTGTGCAAGCATATTGAAGCGTCCAGAATCACCGGATGTACCTACACCTTCACGGTTTGTTAATGCATAGTTGACAGTAAAATTAAAAGAAAGACTTTTACTTAATTTCTGATCAAGACGGAATTTACCTGTTGTTTTATTAAAACCACTATTTTTGAAAATACCATTTTCAATATAGCGTGAGAATGATGCATTATATTTAGTATCTTCCGTACCTCCCATGATTGATAAACTATGATCTTGTGACCACGTTGGATTGAATGTTTCATCTTGCCAGTTTACACCGCTTACACCAATATAGTCATCCAGAGATTGATAACGATAAGGGTTTCCATCATCATCATTTCCTGTTTTAAAGTAACTGTCTGAGTATTTAGAGTTTACTTCTCCTTGTAATTTAACGAATTCATATGGAGACAGGACATCTAATTTCTTTGATATTTTACGATAACTAGCTGAACCATTATAGTTAATAATAGGTTTCCCTATTTTTCCAGATTTAGTGCTAATCAATACGACTCCATTTGCTGCACGTGCACCATAAATAGCTGAAGAAGATGCATCTTTCAGAATCTCAATAGATTCAATGTCAGAATTAGACAGATAGTCAATGTCATCTACTTCAAAACCATCGACAATATAAAGTGGAGAGGAATCTCCCGTCAGAGTTCCGACACCACGGATATTAATACTGAAACCTGCACCTGGAGTACCATCTGTTGATGTGATTTGCACACCTGCGATTTGTCCTCCTAATGCGCCTGCCACTGAACTGGTTTTAAATCCTTCTACATCTTTGGCTGCTATAGAAGCTACGGAACCAGTTAAGTCACTGCGTTTCATTGTGCCATAGCCAACTACAACTACTTCATCTAGAGTTTGGTTGTCAGGAACCATTTTAATGTTGACGGTAGGTTGACCGGTAAATTTAATTTCCTGTGTTTTGTATCCAATATATGAGAATGTAATAACAGCACCTTTATTGGCTTTAATTGTATAATTACCATCAAAATCAGTTATACTTCCTGTTGAAGTTCCTTTTACTTGTACAGTAGCTCCGATGAGAGGAGTATCTGTTTCGTCTACAATAACACCTTTTAAAGTGGTATTCTGCGCATATAGGTTGATCGTTAGGATCAGTGTCAAGAGGGTGAACCACCCTCTTACGCTAATTGATTTTATAAAATTTATATTGTACATAACGAGTATTTTTGTATGTATTTATTAGAATTTAGTATCAAACCAGATAAACATAGGAGAAACACGTGCTCCACTAGCAGCTCCTTGAGGATCTTCTCCTTTGACGCTGTAAGTCATTTGACCAATCATTGCTCCATTAGCATTGCCATCTTTTGTGCGCCACATATTAGGATTAATATGTACCTTGAAGTCGGTTTGATCTATGTATCCTAGAGGTTTACTCAAATCTGTTATATTCTCGAAATATGAGACTGGCTGTCTGGATACACCTGCAGATATGCTATATGAACTCCATAAGGTAGATAAGAAATTGTCAACACCTTGTTCTAATTGACCACTTATATGTGAATCGGGACCTGCTATGTTATAGTAGAAGAAATCACGTCTATAGTCTAATCTGAATGTTGATTTGTCTACACCGGTTCCTAAATTTGGAGCTTCAGATATACCACCTTTCATCGGATTAACTTGGAAGACAAATGGAGTATATTCCAGTTGTACATTATTATCTGATACAATAGAGAAATGGAAGAATACTGGTTGACTCACAGAAACTGCAGTTTTTCCCTCTCCAGCTGTAGCTGTAACCATAACCATACCACATTGTCCGGCTTTTAAACCTGTGATAGTGATTTGTCCGGTAGTGACATCAATAGTAGCATTTGTATTTTTGGGGTTATGTTTCAATTCAACCTCCCATTTCAATGATTCCAATCCACCTGGCGCATCTGTTGAAATTGGCGTAGGTTTGACTGTGTTGAGTTTAGCACCAGCTGCAATTCTAAATTGATCAGCGTAGTTCTCTATTGGCTGTAAGTTTAGATTGTTTCCATAACGGAAGAAGGTGAAATAATTCGGATTTTCTATAATCTTCAATGTAAATGTCGCAGTTTCTGAACCTTTGGTATTTGTTGCCATCACTTGAATAGTATACTGTCCGACAGGAATAGTATTACCTTTCTTAATAGTGATGTTGCCATCCAGATCAAGATTTAATTGTCCTTGAAGTTCAGTTGCGAGGTCTACGAACTCATATTTCACTTCATCACCTTTAAAGTTGTCATTCTTCTGAATATCAATTTCTACAGCTTGGACTTCTTCTACATTAGTATATCCGAAATTGGCTATCGGCTCTATAAATTCAACTGCATTTAATGTGAATACATTTTCAAATACAACCCCTTCTGTCGAGAATTCGTTTATAACTTTGACACTGATTTCGTATTTTTCTCCATCTTTGAAACCATGATGTGCAGCCACAGACAATACTCCAGTTGTTGGATCTATAGTAATTTTGTCTGTACTTGGGCTTATTGAACCGATGCTGTAAGCCAACCCTTCTGTAGAACCCTTCAGCACTGGTGAGTTGCTTTGGAAAGTTGTTTCCGGACTAAGTTCTCCCTCTTCTTCTATTTTACCTTCATTGGGAGTATATGTTAGAGACAGAGGTCTGGAAGTGACATTAATTTCCAATGCATTTTCAAAAATACCCATTTCAGGATCTTCTCCAGTCGCTGCAGTTGTTAACTTAAATGATAAGATGTATTTACCAGGTTGGATATTCTGCTTACCTTTGATTATTGATATTTCACCGGTTTCCGAAACTGTAAAATAAGTGTCTGTGTCTTCTATTATAGTTTCATTCCATACAACGGAAGCAATTGTGTAGTTGGTAATGGAAATATGATTACCTTCCGTTGTTATTTGTGAGGTCGGTAATTCTTGACTGCTTTCTGTATCAATAATATCTGCATATTCTACCTGAAGTTTTTCAGGAATGGCTTTGATACCATCTGGTACAGGTTTCATCATGTTGATTTCTACAATATCTGCATATTCGTATCTGTTACCATTAGAATAGCAAGAGATAGATAACTTGTACAAGCCTACTGGAGTATTGCCTGTGCTATTTAACGTGATTTTTCCTGTTTCTGAATCAATGGTAAAGATATTGTCAGAAAAGGCTTCTCCATCGAGTGTTATTTTGGTAATAGTAAAATCGTATGGAGTACTACCTTTGTAAGTCGGACTACTGATAACTCCTGTCATGGAAGGTCCGATATCAGTCATACCTGTGTAGTAAATAGTAAACTTCGTGGAGTCAGTGGTTTCCGTATCAGTACAAGAACTATTGACTACTGTCAATATGATTACTATGAGTGTTCCTAGTAATCTTGAAGTAATGTTTAGTAATTTAGATCTCATATTTTAAGAGTTATTAGTTTATAAGGTATATGATAATGGGTATATAGTTCCTCCTACGTTTACTTCTATAGATACGCTATTTTCACTATATCCGTTATCTGTGAAATGAGCAGATATGTTATTTATATCAGTACTTTTTTTAACTGGTATGATAACTGTGATATAACGTGCTGTTTCATTAGGTTCTTTATTCATATCTATAGTATATGATTGCCGGTCATTATAGTTACCATCAACAAGATATGCTATGCGTCCTGTAAAAGGTGAACAGGTTATCTCCTTATTGGCAAAAGTGCGTACAATGATATTATTGTCATTGCTAAATGCTGTATGAACACCGTTTTCTTCTTTGTCCATAACTACTTCCGTACTACTACCTTCGCAAAGATTAAAGCTTAGATTTACAGTACCTTCAGCACTTCCAATACCTTCGTCTACCAGTACGAAAAATTCTTTATTTACATAAAATACAGCACGACGGTGTTTTAAGTTGTCATATCCTTGATTCTCAAATACAACAAGTTCTGTTGCACCTTCTTCAGATTTTAAAAGTTTGCCCTCGGCCTTTTTTATGTTTTGCTTCCCTAATGATAATGTATTATGCTTATCAATACCGCGAAACCAATAACGTAGTGTGTTGTCACCACCAGTACTGTAATAGGTACATACTCCTGAATCGGGGAAAAAATTACGCCCATTGTGATAAAGTTCAAATGTTCCATTATCAGGTTGATTATGGCTGTATGCACTGATAGAATTGGAGGCATCATTACTTTTATTATTACTTAAAATCATGACAGTAGAGCCATACGTCCAGCCGTTACGTAATACGTAATATCCTGCCTGGTCAAATAATTTCATATCGTTATTAGGCGTATGTCCTTGGGGAGTACCACCGTTACCTGCTGTTTGCATGTATTTAAGTTCCTCACTGTCAGGGAACATTTCTACATATTGCTTGAAATTTGTATTTTTAAGTACATTACGCGTTCGACTCCATGAATCATTAAACATGGGGACTATATTATCAGAGCCTTTGCTAAAATAGTTGGGATAAGTGAAATGCATTACTACTTCAGCTGCTTTGCGAAGCGGTTCTGTAAAATTACTAGGCAGTTTACTGGAGAGTTGGTTTGCCTCTGCTAATTTCATAGCCTCATAGAAATCTGCTACAATGCCTATATGATAATGAAGAGACATTTCTTTATGCCATCCATCACTCATTATCTGATTTTGTACTTCTTCACTGAGTATTTGGTAACCAGTTTCCATCCATTTTTCAGCATTTTTGAATTCCGGCATTAATGTTCCGGCGGTTGCCAGTGCATTAGCTTGTGATATCAGAATATTACCTCCTGATTCATAAGGATAATCAACAAGAAAGTCTGCTTGCTCTGCAAACTCTACTAAAAAAGTAGTAAGCCATTCTGGTGTGAAATTAATAGAGTTTTTGAAATATTCCAGTAATTGTACTTGATCATTGATACGGGTTGCTACTTGCAATTGCCACCAAGACGTTGTGTTTGTACCGCTTTCCGGTTTAGGATTTTGGTTTATCCAATTATTATATACCTCAATCCATGATTGAATGTATTTTTCACTTCCGCTAATTCGATAGGCTTTAGCCTGTGGAATAAACCATTGATGGCGATGGAGCTGTTTCTGATACTCATCAGAGGCACCTTCTGGAGAAAATGTCCAATTAATCGTTCCATCTTTCTTTAAAGAATATGGTTTCAATGTTTCTTGATCTTCGTAGAAATTGTTTACATGAAAGCGATAGTCTTCCAATGCATAATCCGCTTTTGCTTGATCTGCTTCCGAGATTGTTACATTAATTAAGGACAAATTGGGATTAGTAACATTGGTTCTTGTTCTGTAGTATTCCAATAAAGCATTGGCCGCGTAATAATATTCCCCTGTTTCATAGAATTCTTTCACTTTTTCTAATCCGGGATAATTAAGGTTGATAATGTCGAATACGTTGGTATTTACAACATCATTGGGCTTAGAATCGGGAAGTAGATCTATATCTACATTTCCTCCGGTTAATAGATCGTCGTCATCGTCTGCGCATCCTGTAAAAGTGAAAAGCGCACATAAACAAATAAAGAAGATGTTCTTCATACTTTATTAGGTTTTTAATTATTAAAAGTATATTTTACTGTTTGCAAAAATAGGTTATTAAATTATGAAAGCTAACTTAGCTTGTTCACACTTTGTTTAAAAATGATTTTTTTGATATTAAATTTGTTGAATCATATATTACTTCTGTCTAAAAAGCCTGTTATGGGTCTGATAGCAGGCTTTTTATGTATCATAATGTAATCTATCTACCAGTGTTTGCAAGGTTGGTTTTGTACATTTTTACCTCCTCTGATGAATGATTTTTAATCCATAATGATTTTTGGAAGTATGAGGAATCGAAGAAATAATAAAATCCGACTTTTCTCCTTGATGGGAAATGAAGACCTCTTCTCCTTTCTTTAAATCAATTTGGAAAGTATTGTTTGGGAGTGATTGTATGGTGAAGTTTCTTTTTCCTTCAAAAATAGGGTTAACTATATCAGTCGTTATAATGCAAGGTTCTCCTGCCAGACTTTTAATATGGATAAATTGTGTCTTTCCTTGTTTTCTACTGGCAGATACTTTAAAAGCCCCTTCTGTGCGTAGACCTGAATAAGCAATGTCTTTCCATGTAGCGGGAATAGCTGGGAAAATGCGAATCTTTCCACCCCAACTCTGTAATAACATATCGTGGATACTTTGGGCGGCAGATAAAGGTGTCTCAATAACTGGCCCACTTTCTTTATACATAGTCGTCGAACTAAGAAATTTCCCAAATAATTTATTTAGATAGGCTAGTGCATCGTCTCCCTTTCCGATAGCAGAGGAAATGGAAGATGCTCCTGTGTATGAGTAACCTAGGAGAGCTTTGGGCTTGCTTTGCCAAAAAGACAATGATTTCTCAATCATTTCAATATCATTCGATTGTTCTTTATTAATTAAGTATAGAGGATAAATAGCAAGTAAATGTGAATAATGTCTGTGTGAGAAAGCATACGGCGTATCTTTTCCGATAAGCAATCCATTCTCGTCTGTGGGGTAAGGAGTAAGTTTAAGAAGCACATATTTCCATGTCTCAATCAATGAATCTTGGATACTCAGACGATGAGCTGATTCTAGTAGTGTTTGGCATCCCCAACGTAGTAGAGCGAGGTCGAAATTGCAATCTTCCACAGTGTCATATTCGGGGGAGTAAGTCGCTGGGAGATGAAGTTTTCCATCATCTCCTTCTTTCAGGAAATGCAAATAGTAGTTGATTGATTCTTTTAATAAAGGAAATAATTTATCTCGTAGAATATCATCATCCATTTTATGACGGTAGATAAGCCATAGGTTGTGACAGGCCCATGGAAGTAGTCCTATTTGAGCTTTGCCTTTTCCTGGAATTCCTACTTCTGTAGTCATACATTCCAAATTGGAAGCAACCCCTATTCCTAATGAGTTATGGCGGTAAGCTTTGGGAATGTTGAGGCGTAACTGATCTATATGATTGTAGAGGGCATTTTCTAAAGAAGCTGCCAGATCTAGATGGTCGGAAGTATTCAGTGCCCAATAGGTAAGTTGAACATTGAGATTCCACCAAGCGTTCGGCCATGGGGTTTCGGTTAGCCACGGACCTGTGTTATCTATTAGAGCACGGTCACCACGTGTTGCAGAAGCTAATTTATACATCTGTATCCAGTAGAAGTTTTCTTTTTGTGCTTCCGGCAGTGTTATGAAACTACTGGGATAGAAAGTATTCCACCATTTACGATGTGTTTTTTGCATGGATTGATAACCTTTGCGTATAGCTTTTCGGATTTCAGCTTTGCATATTTCACTCGAATTGTTTTGAGGATATGTATGTGTTAGGTTTATCCATAAGTTGCGTTCTGTTTCGGGATTATATGTTTCTTGCCATCCAACGCTTGTTTCTCCTCCTGCCAATAATTTCTGGACAGATAGATTGATTTCTTTCCCATTACTGATTTTTGCTGTCGGATTGAGTTCGTAATCTTTTGGTATTTTATTGGCTTTTCCTTGTCTTTTGAAAATCAAATAACGAGGGCTATTAGCTTCAGCTGCTATCCATTCCCATTGGAAGTCATGTTCGTCTCCTTCTGTTGTTGCTTTTACTATTATCATCATTTCATCAGCATGGACAAAACTTCGCAAGTGGATGACTCCTTTAGTTGTTGTAATATCTGTTGAAGCTTCAGCATTCCAAAGGTCAAGATGTATCGTTCCATTGATTATTTTGCCTTTAGGATGTAGGGTAAAATGTCCGGTAAGTAGTCTGGGGATTCCGAATACATCTCTTTTAGTGCGGTGATCATGTACATCGCAGTTGCCTGTTTCTAAGCGCAAGTAGTTCTTTCCGGGTTCTTTATAAATCATTAGCCCAAGCTTTCCGTTGCCTAAAAAGGCTGAATCATACCAATATTCGGGTAACTTTTCCCATATCATATCTTGTTGACTCATAAATTGGGGCCAGTCAATATCTTGTTTTATAGTTGCCGGGTGAGCATTCACAAAAAGAATGCTGATTAATGATAAAAGTAGGTAAGAATACAGTTTATTTAAAAAAATCATAGTATGCTTTTTATCTATTAATTAATAATGCTTTCTCTGCAAATATATAGAGTATGACAATTTTACGACTATTGGTATTGTTGAATAGTCTTTCATTCTTGTCTAATGTTTTTGTTTGTATGGGATAAAGAAGGTCTTTCTTCTTTACGGGTTGAAGATTTTCGGGAATTAGCTTTCAGTATTCGTTATATAGAATATTACTCCTTTTAGGTACAATAATGATCTTATTGGCTACTTTTAAATAATAACTTCCCTATTGATATTTATTTCATTGCCTAATGAGTTTTCGTTTGACAGTTGTTGAATGATAGTTTAACAACTGTCAAGCTTTCGTTTAACAGATGTCAAACGAAAGCTCGCTTGGTAATGAGATAAATAATGCTAATAAGAGAATAAATTGAAAGCTGCATAGTAATGTATTATTGTTAGTGATAGCATTTTATGTTCTTTTTCGAACCGAAATGAACATAAATCTCAAACCAGCAGATTCATATTGGATATTTACAGATTTATCCTTTTATTTTCTTAATATACTCCGTAGGCAAACATCCGAAATACTTCTTGAAACTCGTAGCAAAATAAGACGGCGTATTGAAACCTACCATTGTGCTGACCTCTGCTATTGTATAGCGGCCATCCTTCAGTAATTTTGCCGCTTCGTTGAAACGAATCTTGCGTATAAAGTCAATAGTCGATTCGCCTGTGATGGCTTTCAATTTAAGATGCAGATTAGAACGACTCATATTCATTTCTCTGGCAAATTCGTCAGTAGAGAATTCAATATTATCCATATTCTTTTCTACAATCGCTACAGCACGTTTTAGTAAAGCTTCATCCATGGCGTTAAACGTAATCTTTTCCGGTTCCACTTCCAGGGATTTGGAATACCGTTCAAGCATACGTCTACGGGTACGCATCATATTCTGTATCTTCGTAGTCAGGATAGCAAGTGAGAATGGTTTCGGGATGTAATCATCCGCACCCATTTGCAGACCTTCCATCTGGTCTTTGACTTCGCTTTTAGCAGACAGGATAATCACGGGAATATGACAGGTACGGATATTTTGCTTCACATTCTTGCATAATTTGATACCATCCATCACAGGCATCATGACATCAGTTACAATGATGTCAACTTCATTGTCTTTCAGTTTTTCCAAAGCTTCTTCACCATTTCCGGCTTCCAGCGTATTGAAGAGTTCGGCAAGTCCGCTGCTAAGATAATGGCGGATTTCATTATTGTCTTCTACAATAAGAATAGTGCCACGCTTCTTGTCACCGCCTTCGATCGTTTCGTTTTCGACCTTTTCCGTATCAATGAAATACATTTCTTTCGAGTTGGTGGAATATACCTGTCCTTCCTCATTCAGAGTGTCATTAGAAGCTAGTTCGGAGGGTTTGTAGGTATTTATGTCTTGTGGCAGATAAACAGAGAAAGTACTGCCTTTACCCTCTTCACTATCCAGTTCGATACGACCATGGTGCAATTCTACCAGGCGTTGTACCAGTGAGAGACCGATACCACTTCCTACGTGCTCACTCTCTATCTGATAAAAACGTTCGAATATTTTTCCCTGTTTATTGATGGGAATACCAATACCGGTATCACTAACTTGCAGTACCAACCAATTATTTTCCTCTTTCAATGTCACAGTAATGCTTTGACCGCTTTCCGTATATTTGAAAGCATTTGAAAGTAGGTTATTAACAATCAGTTCCAGATAATTAGGATCAAAAAGTTCCTCTTTATCTTCCAATTCGGAATGGAGAGTATAGGTAATCTTTTTGTGGCGTGCCAGTTTATCATAAAACAAGAAATTATCTTGTATTAGTTGATGCGCATTCTCTCTCTTTGCTTTCAGCTCGAAAACTCCCAATTCGGCGCGGCGATAATCCATCAATTGATTGACAAGATGTAGCAGGCGATTAGCGTTGCGTTGGATATATTCCAGCTGATTACGAGTCCAGCGGTCACTGATCTTATTGATTATTTCTTGTAGAGGAGCTAAGATAAGAGTCAACGGCGTGCGAAGCTCATGGGAAATATTGATGAAGAAACGCATCTTCATCTGGTTGATTTCTTCTTGATGTTCCTTGTCCCTACGTTCAATCTCCAGCTCTGCTTCCATGCTTTTACGCATCCAGAAGAAGCGGAAGACGAAAGTGATAAAGCCGATAAAAATAGCGAGGAAAAGCACGATTGCCCACCAGGTCTTGTACCATATAGGGAGAACAACGATTTCCAACATCGTAGGAACGGTATTCCATTTCCCGTCACTATTAGCAGCTTTTACCAGAAAATGATAAGTACCTTGTGGCAAGTTGGAATAGGAGACAGTACGTTTGTCTGTCAGATAATACCACTCTTTATCATATCCTTCCAATTTATAAGCGAAAGTATTGTGTTGACCTGAAATATAGTTGGATACCACAAATTCGAGCGTAAAAGCCGTTTGCCATGATTTTAGCGTGATACTTTCTGTTTCATTGATATTCTTAGTCAAGATACCGGTTTCATCATCCGGACGGACTGTTTTGTTAAACAGTTGAAGTTTAGTAATGACTACCGGAGGAGTGTAAGGGTTGTCCAGTAGGAGTTCCGGGCGGAAAGTTGTGATACCGTTGATACCCCCGAAGTACATTTGCCCGTTAGAGGTGCGGCAGAATGAAGAAGTATTAAACTGATTACTTTGCAACCCGTCGGATTCCGTAAAATTGCGGAACTTCTCTGTCTCCGGATTGAAACAGGAGATACCACGGTTGGTGCTTACCCAGAGACGCCCAAAGGTATCTTCCAGAATACCGTAAACCACATTATTGGGTAAACCGTTAGCAGTCGTATATCGTTTGATTTTCTTCTCTTTTTCATTAAAACAGTAGAAACCTTCACGCGTACCTACCCAAATGATGCCATTGGCAGCTTCATAAATGCAATTGGTAAACATCTTTGTTACAGATGATTCCGGAAGGATAGGGGCTTTTTCTATTTCGATCCCTTCCTGCTGAAAGACTGATATACCTTCTTCACCACCAATCCAAAGACGTTTACGAGAATCTCTGAACAGGATTGTGATTCGTTGTGAAGTAAATGGCGTACCGTCTTTTTCTTTATCTATGGTGGTGAAGCTCCGTTTCTCCGGATTAAAACTAACCAGTGCACTTAAAGTTCCTAATAAGATACTACCCTCCTTGTCAGGAAGAATGGCATAGACATTTTCATTGACCAACTGGCTATTCAGCTGATTGAAACTTTCCATTTGTCCACTGTTGCGGTGGAGAACAGTCAGACCACCGGCATGTGTTCCTATATATACAAGTGATTTTTGTTCGTCTACATATACGGCTTTGATATTGTTGGAACCAATACCGATTTCCCGTTCGTTTTCCTGTAAGATATAGTGCGTAAACTGTTGTGTCTTGGGATTATATAGATTCAATCCCCCATCATTCGTTCCTATCCATAAGTTCTTATCCTTATCTTCGGTAATGCAACTGACTACGTTGTCACTTAAAGAATTCTTATATGGAATACGCTGAATATTCTTGAATCTGTTGCGGATCGGATGATAATAGTTTAGTCCTCCGAAATAGGTTCCAAGCCACATTCCACCCTGCGAATCCATAAAGATACTGCGGACCGAACGCTGTGACAGACTGCCGCTTTCTACCGGACTGCTGCTGTAAGAAACGAAAGAATCGTTTCCTTCATGATAAATGTTCAGATCATTGAATGTTCCTATCCATAGGCGATTTTGCGAATCCAATGCCAGAGAACGGATATAATTGGAACTGATACTTTTAGGATTGGAAGAAGAATGATGATAGGTCTTGACTTCTTGTGTTTTCGGGTTAAATAGAAGTAGACCGGCTCCTTCGGTAGCTATCCAGATGCGGGTAGGAGATTGTTGCAAAATGGCTTGAATCTGCTTAGTGCCTGTTATCGGAGTAATTCTTTCCAGTTTCTTTTGAGGAATGGAGTAGCTGTAAAGCCCGTCAACCGGGGTGCCGATATAGATAATACCGCCTTGCCTGTAAAGAGCAGAAGCCACTATCTTATGCATAGCCGTACTAAAAGAATCATCAACGAATCGTGATTCTTTAATATCGAACATAGTCAGACCTTCCTGTGTACTTATGAGCAGTTGTTCCGGTGAGATCTCCGCAATTCCGTTGATTTGCAGCTTCTTCCCCTTCTTTTCGTAGAAGAAATTTCTGAATTTATCCTTCTCTTCATCATAATATGACAAACCATCCCGCGTGCCGATCCAAACCCGTCCCTGACTGTCAGCCTTTACGATTCGCGAAATGTCATTAGCGATGCTGTTCGGATCATCTTCATTATGCTGATAAACTGTAAATGAATACCCATCGTACTTGTTTACTCCGTCATAAGTTGCGAACCACATATTGCCTCGTTGGTCCTGATCGATAGAGAATACAGTACTTTGTGACAATCCTTCATTAATAGAGATATAGGAGAAGTTGATTTGCTCCGGAATATCAGAAAAAGCATAATTAACCCCTGCGCATAGAAAAAGTAGACAGATTGCTATTTTGTTAAAGCTGCTCATTATTAGTTCATAAGATTAATAATGGCATCAAAGATAGTGAAATCTTTGATATACCCCATGAATTGACCGGAAAACTATACAATCTTTCCAGTCTATACAGTGGGTGTATGGAGGTGTTCAACAGAGAGAAAGAAAATGTAGGAGGATGGAAAAAATGCCACCGATTTCACAGATTAACATGGACTTTTGTATCGAAAATCTTCGAATTACATTTAAGTCCATGTTAATCTGTGAAATCGGTGGTGAAACTTGAAACTGGCAGGCAATTTATTATTTAGCTAAATCTCCTATTTCGTCTAAATTCTTCTGAATATCATCATCAGTCAATGAATAGTTTACCAAGTCACCGGCCAAATACTTATCATAAGAAGTCATATCGATCAGGCCATGTCCGGAAAGGTTGAACAGAATCACTTTTTCTTCTCCTGTCTCTTTGCATTTGTTAGCTTCGCGGATAGCTGCTGCAATAGCGTGGCTGGACTCTGGAGCCGGAATAATACCTTCAGACTGTGCAAACAGACAACCTGCTTCGAAAGATTCCAATTGCTGTATATCTACTGCTTCCATCAGATTATCCTTGAGCAACTGTGAAACGATGACACCTGCACCATGATAGCGAAGACCGCCGGCATGGATATGGGCCGGAGCAAAATTGTGTCCTAAAGTAAACATCGGTAGCAACGGAGTATATCCGGCTTCATCACCGAAGTCATACTGGAACTTACCACGTGTCAGTTTCGGGCAAGATGCAGGTTCGGCAGCAACGAAACGAGTCTTTTTTCCTTCCTGTATCGTGTGACGCATGAATGGGAAAGAGATACCTCCGAAGTTGGAACCACCTCCGAAACAACCGATTACGATATCCGGATATTCGCCTGCCATTTCCATCTGTTTTTCGGCTTCCAGTCCGATAATAGTCTGATGAAGAGTAACATGGCTAAGTACAGAACCAAGCGTATATTTACAGTTGGGAGTCATTTGTGCCAGTTCAATAGCTTCAGAAATGGCTGTTCCCAATGAACCCTGATAAGTAGGGTGTTTAGTCAGAATATCCTTACCGGCACGGGTAGACATGGATGGAGAAGGGGTTACCTGTGCTCCGAAAGTCTGCATGATGCTGCGGCGGTATGGCTTTTGTTCATAACTGATTTTTACCTGATAAACAGCAGCTTCCAAACCGAAAACCTTAGCTGCATAAGAAAGAGCGGCTCCCCATTGTCCGGCACCGGTTTCAGTGGTGATGTTGGTAACTCCTTCTTCTTTGCAATAATAAGCCTGTGCCAATGCAGAGTTCAACTTATGTGAACCGATAGGGCTGACACTTTCATTCTTAAAATAGATATGAGCCGGAGTACCGAGTGCTTTTTCCAATCCGTAAGCACGAACCAGCGGAGTACTGCGATAGTACTTATACATTTCGCGTACTTCTTCCGGTATTTCGATCCATGCATCGGTTTGATTCAGTTCCTGATGGCACAGCTCTTTAGCGAAAATCGGATACAAGTCTTCCGCTTTCAGCGGTTGTTTGGTTCCCGGATGCAACGGAGGCATAGGTTTGTTTACCATATCAGCCTGAATGTTGTACCAGTAGTGTGGAATTTCTTCTTCGGGTAAAATATACCGTTTTCTTTTTTCACTCATAATATTGTAGTTTTTTAGTTTCTTGTTGCCAAAAGTACTCAATTTTTTAATATTCAGAAAATTTTGTCAACAAAGAATCGGTTCTAATTGTTATTTTACTTAAGTTTGCACGACCCTGTTAAAAAAGATGATATGAAGATTTATCATAAGTTTTTATTGTATCAAAATAAACTGCTAAAACCCTATGTACGTATCCTGTTAGGACTGGTAGAAGCACTCACCTATCTGGCATCTCTGTTGTTGATTGTCGGAGTAGTATATGAACACGGTTTTCCCTTATCCATAGATGAAGTGGCTAATTTGCAGACATTGTATAAAACAGTCTGGATTATCTTTCTGATTGATGTTACTTTACATATTTCACTGGAATACCGGAATACTAAAAAACAATACCGGCGATTAGCCTGGATATTAAGCGGGTTATTATATCTTACTCTAGTACCCGTCATTTTTCACCGTCCGGAAGAAGAAGGAGCTATTTTGCAGATTTGGGAATTCCTGCATGGGAAGTTTTATCATCTCCTGTTATTACTAGTCCTTTCTTTCCTCAACTTGTCCAATGGGCTGGTGCGCCTGTTGGGACGGCGTACCAATCCTTCTTTGATATTGGCAGTCAGTTTTATGGCTATTATCCTGATTGGAGCAGGTTTGCTGATGCTTCCGCGCTGCACGGTGAATGGTATTACCTGGGTAGACTCTTTATTTACGGCTACCAGTGCCGTATGCGTTACAGGTTTGGTTCCGGTAGATGTATCCACTACATTCACCACTTCCGGATTAGTTGTCATTATTCTATTGATTCAGATTGGAGGATTAGGAGTGATGACATTAACCAGTTTCTTTGCCATGTTCTTCATGGGAAACACCTCCATTTACAATCAGCTTGTTGTACGTGATATGGTTAGTTCCAATTCGTTAGGTTCATTACTGTCCACCTTATTATATATATTGGGCTTTACCTTAGTCATTGAAGGGATTGGTATGGTTTCGATTTGGTTTAGTATTCACGGTACGCTGGGAATGACTTTGGAAGGCGAGTTAGGTTTTGCTGCTTTCCATGCTATATCAGCTTTTTGTAATGCGGGTTTTTCTACACTTTCCGGTAATTTAGGGAATCCGATGGTGATGACCAATCATAATGGACTGTTTATTTCTGTTTCTTTGCTGATAATCTTCGGTGGTATCGGCTTCCCCATTCTTGTCAATTTCAAGGATATTGTATTATATCACCTGCGTCGTTTCTGGAAATTGGTCCGTACACGCAAACTGGATCGTCACAAAATGCAGCATCTTTATAACCTGAATACGAAAATCGTGTTAATCATGACTTTTCTGCTTTTATTAATCGGTACATTAGCTATTGCTGCTTTTGAGTGGAATGCTTCCTTTGCCGGTATGCCTTTGGCAGACAAATGGACACAAGCTTTCTTTAATGCCACTTGTCCTCGAACAGCCGGTTTTAGTAGTGTCGACCTGGCATCATTGAGTGTGCAGACTTTGTTGGTTTATCTATTCTTGATGTGGGTTGGCGGTGGTTCACAATCTACGGCAGGTGGTGTGAAAGTGAACGCTTTTGCAGTTGTGGTTCTGAATCTTGTAGCCGTATTGCGTGGTACTGAACGGGTAGAGGTGTTTGGCAGAGAATTATCTTACGATTCAATCCGGCGTTCCAATGCAACAGTAGTCATGTCATTGGGAGTGTCATTCATTTTTATTTTCACATTGAGCATACTCGAACCGGGTGTTTCCATCATGGCATTGACTTTCGAATGTGTCTCTGCACTTAGTACTGTGGGATCCAGTCTGAATCTGACCCCTCATTTGTGTGATGCCAGTAAGTTGTTGGTATCCTTGTTGATGTTTATCGGACGTGTGGGATTGATAACATTGATGTTGGGAATTGTCAAACAGAAAAAGAATACAAAATACCGTTATCCGAGTGATAACATTATAATAAACTAAAGATATGAAGTATATTATTATCGGTTTAGGAAATTACGGCCATGTGTTGGCAGAGGAATTGTCTGCATTAGGGCACGAGATTATTGGTGCGGATATTAGTGAAAGTCGTGTAGATTCAATCAAAGATAAGGTTGCTACGGCTTTTGTCATTGATGCCACTGACGAACAATCATTATCAGTGTTGCCATTGAATAGTGTGGATATAGTAATTGTAGCGATTGGTGAGAATTTTGGTGCATCGATACGTGTTGTTGCCCTATTGAAGCAGAAAAAGGTTCCCCGAATCTTTGCCCGTGCTATTGATGCCGTACATAAAGCGGTGCTTGAGGCTTTTGAACTTGAGCGAATCCTGACTCCGGAAGAAGATGCTGCCCGCAGCTTGGTGCAATTGCTTGATTTTGGAACGAATATGGAAGGATTCCGCATCGATCAGGATTATTATGTTGTGAAGTTCACGGTTCCGGAGAAATTTGTAGGATATTTTGTGAATGAGTTGAATTTGGATGAAGAGTTTCATTTAAAGATGATAGGGTTGAAGAGAGCCAATAAAATAACCAATTGCTTGGGCATTTCTTTAATGGAGCTTCATGTAAAGAATGAATTACCGGCGGATGAGAAAGTGGAAGAGGGAGATGAACTGGTTTGTTACGGTAGATATCGCGATTTCCAAGCTTTCTGGAAAGCTATTTAATGTGCAAAATCTAGTGGATTTCAAGATAGAGGGATGATGATATTTGTTGGTAAATAGTATAATGTTGGCAGTTATCCCCTTTGGTTTTGTCTGATTATTGTAATTCCGGTTTGCAATTATTAATTGTTGCAGGATGAAGTTTTATACTATATCCTATAGAGGTGAAATTGAGCTGCACAATCAGGCTTTGTGATGTTTCCGGTTTTCGTTGGTCGAACACGAAGTTGCCTAGACTATAGAAAATAGGCTTACCTTTAAAATATTCTTCTTTCTGAATGACATGCGGATGGTGTCCGATGATGGCATCCGCACCTGCACGGATAAGCCGGCGTGCTCCTTTTCTTCTGTCTCGCGTTTCAGATATTCCTTAAAATCCAGACCAAAACCTCTCCATGCATATTCCGCTATCAGAAATTTTCCACTTCGTTCCCGTTCCACGGTGCGTATCAATACAGGAGTATGTTCACGAATCACTCTAAAATCTTCCAAAGGTTGTGCTACCCTCGAACCTAACCAAAGTGGGCGGATATACGCTTCATCTGCAATCCGGTAAATGAATAACCGCTTGTCGGGTTTGGGATCGAATCGGGTAGGCTTGATAACCCCCACAATAATTTCCGGCATCCTGTCTCCTGTAACATCTCCATAATCAAATTGATAGACAGGATAAGGCAATTTCCAAACAGAGTGGGAGGGTTGGTCTGTATTCAAATGAATGACATAGAGCGAATCAGATTCTTTGTTCAGAGATACTTCCATGTGTCTTTGATTAACTTGCCATTCAAACCTGTTTTCTTTCCGGCATGAACAGAACATCAGTAAAAGACCTGTAAAAATAAGGAAGTGAATCCTGTGCGACATATCTGTAACGTTTTCTTTGGCAAAGATAGATATTAACCTGTATTTACCTGCTTCTTTTCTCGTAAAAGTGAAAAGTCCAGTATATTATATATGAAAACCACCGGACTTCTCTTTAGTTAAGAAATCCGGTGGCTTATCAGATTTTATAAAGCGTATGCTTTATTTCGTTTGAATACGAATATTTCCGGCTTTCACTCCATTTGCTTTGGCTGTAAATACAATTTCTCCGGCAGTTTCACCAGCTTGTATGATAGCTGTCAACATTCCGTTGAAAGCATGCATCTTCGGAAGATGGAATTGTTCCAGGTTCGTCGGATCGCCATTGGCAGCAGCACGATATTTACCAGCTCCCTTTGCAGAGAAGTTTATCTGACGATTATCAGTAGGGCATAGGTTACCATCTTTGTCTACGACTTTCACAGTCACATACGCTAAGTCTTTTCCGTCTGCAGTCAATTCGTTACGGTTGCTGACCAATTCGATGTGATGAGGTTTTCCGGCAGTGCGAACCACTTTTTCCGCTACAGCTTTTCCATCTTTGTTATAGGCTACTACTTTTACTTCTCCCGGTTCATATACAGCATCCATCCACATCAGACGATAGCGGTTCTTCAACGAACTATTATTCTTGCTTTGTTTACCATAACTTTTACCGTTGATAAACAGTTCGGCTGTAGGATAGTTGGTATATACAAATATAGGAGTCACTTCGCCTTCACGTCCCGGCCATGTCCAGTGAGGCAGAATATGCAAAGTTTCCGCATCCTTATTCCATACACTGCGATACAAGTAATAGCGGTCTTTAGGCAGACTGGCAAGGTCGATAATACCAAACATGGAACTGTGATTGGGCCATGCATCCGTATCATAAGGTGATGGTTCACCCAGATAGTCAAATCCTGTCCATACAAATTGTCCGATTGTCCAATGGTTATCGTCGGCCAGTGCAAAGTCCTCATCCGGAATATTTGACCATGAACAGGCTTCTACATCATAAGAGGAACACTGATGGTCTTCATACTTAGTACTTTTCTTATCCTCTACCGGGAATTTGTATACCCCGCGTGAACTGACAGTAGAAGCAGTTTCACTACCCAGAATCAGATTCTGCGGAAGTTGGTCATAAGATTCCTTATAGCGTTGGGTACGGTAATTAAGTCCCGGAATGTCAATCATTGCTGCAAATCCGTTCGCAAGTACACAAGTAACCTGATCCATTCCACAAGTGACAGGACGTGTCGGATCTTCTCGGTGGCAAATGTCTTGCAGGAATTTAGCCACTTTATAGCCGACAGGGCTACATTGGGTCGGCACTTCATTACCGATACTCCACATAATCACACACGGATTATTCCGATAATTATGGAGCATATTTACCATATCACGTTCCGCCCATTCATTGAAATAACGGTGATAACCGTTTTCACACTTGGCGATGTCCCATTCATCGAACGGTTCAATCATCATCATAAATCCCATTTCGTCACACAACGCTACGAGTTCGGGAGTCGGCATATTATGAGAAGTACGGATAGCGTCACATCCCATATCTTTCAGCAATGTAAGTTGATGGCGAAGCGCTGCTACATTAATAGCGGCACCCAGCGGACCTAAATCATGGTGATTACATACCCCTTGGAATTTGCGATGTTTTCCGTTCAGATAGAAACCCTTATCAGCGATATATTCAATGCTGCGGATACCGAAACGGGTCGTGTAAGTATCCACCAGTTTATCATCTGCGTAAATTTTGGAAACAGCCTTGTAGAGCGACGGACTTTCCGGCGACCAGAGCTCGGGCGCATTTACAATAAAGTTTTGTTCGAATGGTTGTCCATGATTAATGCGGCTCGTATTCTCTTTGCTGGTAGCCACTTTTCCGTCCGGAGAAAGAATCTCTGTTTCTATACGGATTTGTGTTTTCTCACCGGCATTATCAATCTTCGTTTGAAGACGTACGGCTGCAAAGTCCTTGCTGACATGAGGAGTTGTGATTTGTGTTCCCCATACAGGCACGTGCACTTTATCAGTCACGATCAGATGCACATTACGATACAAACCTGCTCCCGGATACCAGCGCGAGGACTGCGGACGATTTTCCAAACGTACGGCCAGCGTATTATTCTTTCCGTCTTTGTTTAATAAAGACGTCACGTTACAGTGGAAAGAGTTGTAGCCGAAAGGCCAGAAACAAGCTTCTTTTCCATTTACATAGACACGTGCTTCGCTCATGGCGCCATCAAAGAGCAGCGTCACCTCCTTATCGGCAGGAGCATCAAAACTGGTTCGATACCATCCGGTGCCTACATAAGGGAGCCCACCGGTACGTCCTGTTTTCAAGGAAGCCTTTTTCTCGAAGTTCTGTGTTACAGCTACATTCTGCAGGTCATTATTCATATCGAATGGACCGAAAATCGCCCAATCATGCGGAATAACAACCGACTCCCATTTAGTGTCATTAAACTCCGGCTGGCTAGCCTCTTTAAAATCTCCTTTACTGAATTTCCAGTTTTTCTCGAGCAGCGTCTCACTGCGTTGCGCTTGCAATGTGCAAGCGACGCCCATCAAAAGTACAGCTAATAACTGTTTTTGGTGTTTCATGTTCATTTTTGCTTTTCAGGTATAAAATATTTTGGATTCGGGGTAAAGTTATAAAAAATGATTCAATAATCTTATCTCTTGAAAGCATTAAATGCGCTGGTGGGTTTACCGGTATCGTCAAACAAGCCTTTGTGATAGCCTTTCCAACCACCGTAACTTTGAGGTTCCCAAGTGAAAACACCGAGGCATTGATCTATTTCTTTAGCTTTAGTCATGAAATCGGTAAAAAACTCTTCTGCTTCTTCATAATTCCAGTAAATACCAAGCTCACACATCATGACAGGTGTATTATATCGTTCAATCAGACTTTTCATATTAGCAATACAATCATTGTTTAATTGTCGCCAGTCTTGGGTATCCGGTTCCGGATAAAGAGACATGCCGATTATATCCCATTTTCCCCCATCAGCTTTCAGACCGTCAAACAGCCAGATATATCGATTGGGATTATTGCCCTGATCGATATGTACGATAACTTTAGCTTCCGGGTAGATTGTTTTAACGGCATCGTATCCCGCTGTTACCAGTTGAGCGAAGTTGGCGGTTTTTCCGCTGCTAGCAGCTCCGTCAGGTTTTAACATGCCTGTACGTGTCTCATTACCCACCTGCACCCATTCTACATCGATACCTCTTGCTTTGATTGCACTTAATACTTCAGTGGTATGGTCGGCTACTGCTTGTTTTAATTCATCAAAGGATAGGTCGGCCCAAGCCGCCGGTTTCTCTTGCCGTCCCGGATCCGCCCAAATATCACTATAATGGAAATCAATCATAATACGGTAGCCTAAGTTGTGAGCGCGCCACGCCTTGGTCACTACATCGTCTTTATCACACCATCCTTCCGGATTAAAGAAACCTTCCTCTTCCGACCATCCCTGATCGGGATTTACCCATACACGTAGACGGATGGCATTCATGCCCAAATCCCGGAGTAGTGACATACATTCATGTCCGTTTCCTTCAGCATCATAGAATTTGTAACCTTCCTTTTCCATTTCTGTCAACCAACTGACATCGGCTCCTTTGGCAAAACCAGACATGTCATAGGCTTGATCTTGATTTTCCGGAAATACCGGTTTATCATCATTGTTGTCACAGGCTGTGAAGAAGGCTCCGCACAGTAGTGCGGAAGCCATCAATATATTTTTGAATCGTTTCATAATTATATACTGTTATCTAAAGGTTATTTATTAGAAGCGGAATAAGTACCGTCTATCAGATTGACTGTGATAGTATAAGTTCCGGCAGTCAATGGAATACCGTCGTTGCTGTTATAATATAGTTTTCCATTGCTTCCTCCATACGCTCCGGTCCAGTCATCTTTTATATAAAATTTGATACCCCAGTTAGAATCTTGTGATAACGTAATCGTTCCCGAATATTCTCCGGTAGTTCCTGTTGTGGCGATAGGATATAAATTGTTATCCCCCTCTATTCCATAATAACAATAGATGTTATTTCCAACTGCATAAGTTTTATAGGTCAACTCTTTTAATGAAACGTCAAACAGATAAAGATCGGCAGCAGGTGCAGGAATATTCTTTGCTTGTCCATTTACAAGAGTTCCAGCTTCTGCCGTACTTTCCGAGTCATCATTGGCAATGGTGTACATTTTGTCGGTGTCCCATGCATCTCCTGATGAGAACAGGGTCATCGCATAATTTCCGTATTGTGAGTTGACATCCACTATACCTGCATATTTTTGTTCTTCCTTATAGTACACTTCAATTTTATGATCGTATGTCCAGTCGCTACCTTGGCCGATTCCCGGCAAATACAAATATTGTCCCTCTTCCGGTTCCGGCTCCGGTTCTATAGAACCTTCTTCTACTGATACAGTCCATTGTTGAGGGTTGCTTAGATCGATAGAAAGCGTACACTCTCCTGCCTGTGGCACATTAACTGTTATGTCTCCAGCTGTTTCTCCGAGATTTAACGCTGTGCTGCTGCCGCTGAATGCCATAGGAGTATCTTTAGCTTTCGTGTCATCAATGTCGTATCCACCATTATCATTCGGATTGGCACATGTATGGTCATATAATTTACCCGTTCCACTGATTTGGATAGTCATACTTCCGGCTGCATTAGCATTGAATGTAGCTGTCCATTTTCTGCTTGTTTGGTTAAATTCCATTGTTGCATCGATATCTCCACTGACGTTCAATGTTGGTATTTGTATTCCGTTCCATTGCTTATTATTCGTGTCAAATGTGATATAATAACAACCTCCAACTCCTGGGAACCAGCATTTCCAATCCCCTGCTGTAGTTAGTAAGAACGGCATTCCGGTTTCGTTGTCATTTCTCCAGATCGTTCCGTTGGCTTCTTTAATCAGGAAGTTGTACCAGGCATTTACTCCTACAAATCCTTTGTATACACCATCTGTATTTACTGAAAATAAACTCATACCGGTGTCTGTGCCGTTTTGATCCAGCATGCTGGCGAAACGCATATCCAGTTCATAAGGAGTGATGTTGATTACTTCCACATTGCTATATGCCGGTTCGATGTTGTTCCCCGTTGTTCCTTTCAGTCTGAAATAGAATTTAGTGGCTACATTGGCTTCAACCCCCAGATTATTGGTGACAATATTTAATTCGGCTCCATTGTAAGTCTTGGAAAGAGAGGTTTCGGTAGACTCAACGATCGTTCCGGAGAAATCTTCGTTTAATGCAACCTGTATACTTGTTTTCAATAAGTTGGTTGGTTTGAAATCCGGATTGTTGATAGCCAATGTCCGGTCGGTCCATGCCAGTGACAGAACATTCTTTTGTGCGATATCTTCCGTCAATACAATGTTGTTTGTAGAAGCTATCAATTCATTTTCTGTCAGGCTCGATAAATAATATTTATCTGCGTCATCTTCACAGGCACTCCATATAAAGAGAGCCGCCAATGCAAGGAACAGACTATTTATAGTTTTCATATATCGTTTGTATTAGAGGATGATTAATAATTTTCATTATATAAATTGGGATTAGCCGTCAGTTCGGTAGCCGGTATCGGATAGATATTATACTTGCTATTTACAGCTACGCCACCTTTTTCACCACCTTTCCATTGCCACAGATATTTGTCGGTAGTGAACATTCCGAAACGGATTAAGTCGGTGCGACGGTATCCTTCCCAATAAAGTTCACGGGCACGTTCTTTCAGGATAAAGTCCAGTGTCAGGTCGGCTTCCGTTTTATTATGAGAGTCGTCGCCATAAGCACGTTCTTGCAGTTTATTGATATATCCCAATACAGTTCCTTTATCACTACCCGTTCCGCCACGTACCACAGCTTCCGCCATCATCAGATATACGTCTGCCAAACGGAATAAAGGATAATCTGTATTTACACCACCATCTGCAGTGTTGGAAGCAGTTGCTCCGGCATCTGTCAGGTTAGTCCATTTTTCTACAAAATATCCGTTTGACTGGTTATCTATCACATCCAGATATTGTGTTTGTCCGTCAGTGAAGAACATATAGCGCTTATCATCAGTTCCGCTAAATAAGACCGGAATTTCTCCGCGTACACGGAACATTCCCCAACCGCTTTTCACACCATAATTTTCAGGAATCTGTTTGTCGGAAGTATTACTTACGGCACCACAGACGATGTAGGTGGAAGAACCCCAAGATACGGTATGTGTAGCGTCCACAGGTAAGGTGAATATAATTTCGTTGGCAGTACGCTTATCATTATCCGCATTGAATAGTTTGCTGTAGTCATCTTCCAATGAATATCCCTGTGCGATAGCCTGTTGACAGGCAGCGATACATTCTGTATACTTCGACGTTTCAATATACACCTCTGCGTTCAGATAAAGTTTGGCAAGCAATGTATAGGCGGCTCCTTGTGAAGCACGTCCATAAGGACAATCCCCTTTGCTAAGCATATCATTTGTAATGGCATTTAATTCAGATTCTATATAACTGAAAATTTGTGCAGACGTATAACGTGGAGGCAGATAGCCGACAGTCGGGTCATTCTCTGTTATGAACGGGATGTTGCGGAATAAGTCCATTGCATGGTAGTAGAATAAAGCACGCATGAAACGAGCTTCAGCCCGGTAATGGCGGATTTCAGCTTGATCCTGTTCGCTAAATTCTGCCAGCTTTTCATCGGTTGCGTTACGGAGAAATTCATTGCACAATGCTATGTTATAATAAATCCGATAGTACATGTCCGATACCCAAGGATCATTAGCATCCCAACTTAAATAAGTCAATCCACTCACATTATCACCTGACAACCAGGTAGAGGCCACCTCGTCTGTTCCACATTCCTGCAGGTTGAAGAAGCAACGCATATAATCCTGTCCACTATTACTGCTCAAGTCTGGATCACCCCCTTTTTCCTGTCCGGTGGTCACCATGGCAGCATATATCTTACCTAAAACGGCTTTATAGTTTTCAGCATTGGTATATATCGTAGAAGATGTTTCGTCTTCATGCGGATATTGGTCTAAGTCGCCTATGCAGGAGTTCAGCAATAATGCACTGCAAAAATAGAAGGCTGTATATAATATCTTTTTCATGATTCGCTTGTTTTTAAATAGTTAGAAGTTGAAACCTACATTCAGTGAGAAGGTGCGCGGACGTGGATAGAAGGAATTATCCACACCATTAGGAACCTCCGGGTCGACACCGCTGTACTTGGTGATACAGAATACGTTCTGAACCATAGCACTCACATTCAGGCTACATCCTTTGCAGATTTGACCGAAATTATAGTTCAACGATAGATTATCCATTTTCAGGAAAGAAGCATTTTCTACATAATAGTCGGACAAGTACTGACGGGTCTGGAATCCGGTTTTCAGATAACTTGTAGACAGGTTATTCAATTGATAGGAGTTGTAGCTTACTGTTTCCCAGGCTCCAGCGTTCATAGCCATGGCATTATAGACATAGTTGCCGATGTTTGCACGCAAGCTTGTACTCAAGGTCCATTTTTTCCAGCGCAGTGAAGTACTGAAACCGAGAATGTAATCCGGAGCGGGAGAGTGGTAACGATATAAATCGGAAGAGTTGATTTGTCCGTCTCCATTCACATCAAGATAGGCACCTTCTACCGGTTTTCCTGTTTTTTCATCATAGAGTTGATGATAAACGTAGAACATATAAGGGGCGTATCCCTCACTTAATGTTTGTACTTGGTAACTGTCGATATATGGACCTACTGAAGTATTTGTAGCGACAGTTCCGGCAGATAAAGACAGATTTTTTACCTTCATCTTTTGCCAAGTCATGTTGAAGCTGACATCCCAGTTCCAGTCTTCTGTCTGGATAGGAGTTGCATTCACGCTGAATTCAATACCCTGACTGTCCACATTTCCCACATTGGTGGTGATGTTACGGTCGAAGGTGGTACCTGCTGCGGCGGGAACTGTTGCAATCAAATCTTTAGTTTGGCGAGTGTAGTAGTCAAAGCTACCGGTAATACGGTCTTCCAGAAAGCCGAAGTCGAATCCTATATTCCATGAAGTAGTGGTTTCCCATTTCAAGTCAGGGACGTAAGAGCTGGGACGGTAGGTATGAATATATTCATTTCCCATGATACCTTCCGCACCATTTTGGCTTTGAGTATAGATAGGTAGATAATTGTAGTTACCAATACCGTCCTGTTGTCCGGTCACACCGTAACTGGCACGAATTTTCAGATTGCTCAATACTTTATTATCTTTCAGGAAAGATTCTTCTGTCACTCTCCATCCCAAGGCTACAGAGGGGAAAGTACCCCAACGTACATTCTTGGCAAAGCGTGAAGTAGCGTCCCGGCGGATGGTGGTAGTTAGCATATAACGTGAATCGAACGAATAATTCAGACGACCGTAGTATGAAAGTAGTACATGGCGTTCGTCTTTAGCCTTTGAAGTCTTTTGTATTTCTCCCAGCGTGTTCATTTCGTAGTAAAGCGGAGTTGTAACTTTCCAGTACTGATAATCGTAACCGGCTGTTACGTCAAAACTACTTTTAATCGATTCTACCAATTTGTTGTAGTTGGCATACAAAGTCAGCAGGCGATTTTCTTTCTTCTGTGGACCGTAGCTGTAATCCAGACCGGAAGTGGTGTAATTCTGTGCAGCTTCCGCCGGAACATATACACTTCCCTTACCTTGTGCATAGTCGTAACCTAATGTAGCGTGTAGCTTTAAATCGGGGAAGAAATGAACACGATAGTCCGCATCGATATTTCCGATGAAACGTCTTACGTTACTTTGGGAATCATTCATTTTGATAAGTCCCACCGGGTTCATTACAGCACCGTTGGCTGGTGCACCTGTATTGTCTATTGCTTCCGTGTATCCTCCAAAAGTATCCAGTCCTGAATAAACAGGGATGGTTGGATTCATTGTAGAAGCTGCCCAGATAGCATTCGTGTTACCAAATGTGTTGTTGTTAATAGACCCTTTCGCATTAATATTCAGTTTCAAGTGGTCTTTGAAGAAAGAGGGGGTTACCATGATGCTTCCCGTGTAGCGTTCTGCGTTGTCTGTGCGTAACAAACCGCTTTGATTGTAATAACCTACTGATATACGAAATGGCCAGTTTTTAGCAATTTTTCCGGAGATACTAAGATTATTATCCGTACCGAAAGCATTCTGGTAAATCTCATCATTCCAGTCCGTATGGGCTGTGCCGAGTAGAGATTGTTGGGCAGTCGTTCCTTGCGTACGGATGGTGTTGACAAATTGGTCATAACTTAGCATATCAGCCAGCTTGGTACGTGTCTGGATGGAATTTGTCGTACTGAATGTAATCTTCAGTTTATCCGAACTTCCTTTCTTGGTAGTAATCAGAATAACCCCGTTGGATGCACGCGAACCGTAAATGGCAGTCGAAGAAGCATCTTTCAGAATGGTCATACTTTCAATATCGTTCGGGTTGATGAGGCTAAGGAAGTTCCCGTCATTACCGCTGATGCCTCCCTGTTCCAAAGGAACGCCGTCCAGTACGATCAAAGGGTCATTACTAGCGTTCAGTGAAGCACCACCACGCACACGGATCGTACTTCCCGCAGTGGGAGAACCACTGTTGGACATGATTTGCACACCGGAAATCTTACCATTAATCAGTTGCTCGGGAGAGCTGACCAACCCCATGTTGAAGTCCTTGCTGCTGACGTTAGTTACCAAACCTGTCAGGTCACTTTTACGCTGCGTACCATAGCCGATTACTACAACGTCGCTCAATACCTGTGAATCACTTTTCAACTGGACATTCAAAGTAGTACTGTTGGCAGGAACTGGTACTACCTTTGTTTCATATCCTACATAAGAGAATTGCAACTCTTTGCTGCCCTGTGGCACATTGAGTGTATAATTACCGTCGAAATCGGTCACTGTTCCGGTAGAAGTACCGACAATGAGGATACTTACTCCGATCATCGGTTCCTTGTTCTCGTCAATCACTTGTCCGGTGATTTTCTTGCCTCCTTGTTGGGCGAAGGCAGGAATGGTGCCTCCTAAAAAGGCTGTACACAACATAAGTAGTACAGTCAGATGGCGTAGATTTAAGATATTCCTGTTCATAATTACTGTGTTATTGATAATAGATTTATTTTTACTTTTTATTTAAAAATCAGCGGCTTTTCCCTTTCTGTCTCTTCCGTTTGCTACCCCCTTTCAGAAGGCTTCAGACGTGGTTCAGACGAAAGATTTGTTCCTCACCGAGGAAGACCTTGTTCCTCACCGATGAACGACCCTTTCCTCACCGAGGAACGAAGGCTTCGACAACGGGGAACTTTAAGAACGATTATTCCAGCCAGATATTTCCTAGTTCAATCTCAACTAACTCTTTCTTGTTTCCTGACATTGACAACTCCAGCTTTTCAATCCTTTCCGGTAAAAATGCAATTTCCGTTTCCGGATGGAAATACTGTTTCAAAAATGTCGGATAAGCTATCGGCAGCAGTGCCGTGTCTGTCTGGCGTAAATCTTTCAACGGTATTCGTATGATTCCCTCCGATGATGGAGCAGGACAAGGGCTTTTATAAGTATATCCGTCTGACGTTACGAAACCGGCACTGAATCCTTCCGGAAGTGTTTTCGTTCGATTTACCCGGATACAGAGAACGCTACAATCCTTTACTCTTTCTTTTCTTTCTTCAATCAGGTTCTTTACGAACGTGCGGAGGAAATAGTGCGGATTTTCTCCTTTAGGAGTAAACCGGAACCGGAGCAAAGGTTTTTCCACCGGAGAAGAATCAACCAAAGTACGTTGGAGATCATTCCATTCGGGAAGCGTGTATGCTTCTATCCGGCTATCTGCATCCGTAATAGCCAATAGTGGTATCGCACTATCTGGGGCAACAACACGAGTAGTCCAATAGGCTCCGGAAGTATAATTCCAGTCCAGTGGATTTCCCTTTATTCCTGATGATGAATTCCTGTAACCGGAATTTCCTGTGGGATAAGTGCGAGTGCTGTTGCCCCGGCATACGATGATGTTATACCTGAAACAATCATCCTTTATTTCTCTAGCGGGTATCGTTGCCTGATAGGTATATCCGCTTGTACGTTTCATCTTGATATATGAATTATGCTCATTCCAAAAAGATATCTTATCGGTGTAGATAATCACTGAATCCGGGAGTTCGGTTCCTACTACCTGTGCATTAATCGTCAAATCCTTATTTGCTTCAGTGGTTGCCGATGGAATATGAACGACTTTATAATCTGTCACACGTGGAGCAGGAGCCACATATTCTCCGATGCGGATGGAATTCCATTGAGAGTCTGCCTGCCAGTTCTGTTTGGGCGTACAGTTTTTACGTTTCAGCAGATAGGTACCCGGACGAAGTCCGCGGATAATCCCGTCTGTCACATTTCCTTTCTGCTGATTTCCTTGATTGAGGGCCGTAAAGGTAAATTCCATCCCTAAATCAGGTATTTGCAAAGCCATGTCCCAAGCACCATAAGCGATGGTAACCACTTCTTTGTTGAGTGACGGTTTGGCAAACGGATCGTTCACTACTACTGCGTCCGGCATCACTTCCAGTCTCCAGACTCCCGGTTCGAGGCAATCCATGAAATAAGCACCTGTTCCCTCATAATGAATAACCGGGGAACTGCCACAACCGGCAATGGAAACAAGTTGTGACGCATCTTTGGGCCGGGTGTTGGTATGATTGGAATAATAGAATTTCTTTCCATTATTTAATTCGCTCAAGTCCTCCGTATAACTGACGCGAAAACCATCACCAAATAAAGTGTCCTGTGGATAGCTGCCGTATGATTCACCTCTTTTCAGACTGTGTGCAGCTTCGGCAGCTATCTTCATACTGATAGCTTTATGAGGCGTATAGGCAAGATTCAAGAAATGAGTCTGATATTCCGTATTGGCATAAGCGATATCCATCGGATCATACGCAAACTGGGTAATCCATTGGAAGCCTGCCGTACGGAAAGTGCGTACCATGGCCGGATACATATAAGAATACATGATATCTGCCGGATCGAACTCATATACCATCCGTGTTTTCTTATCGAATCCTTTCACTTTATCCGAAAAGGGAATATCATAGCGGTCTATATAAGGAAGGAAATTTCCCTGCTGTGTCTGTCCGGATACCAGTCCGATGGGATACCATTGATAAGTAGTTCCCTGAATGGCAGTTTCGTAATAAGACTCTACTACATATCCGTTGTGGCTTACATTATAGAATACAGGTTTGCGGTTTCCTGTTTTATTGATCGCTTTCAGCATCCGGTTGATATAGGCTTTTACCTCTTCTTTCGTACCGGAATGACAAGGTTCATTATTGATTTCGAATCCAACAATGGAGGGATCGTCTTTATAAGCTAACCCCGTATATGGATTGACGTGCTTCACCAAACCATGAAGATAGGTTTCTTGTGCAGCGATAGCTTCCGGATGGGAGTGCATATCGCATTTATCATATTTATAGGAGAAGCCGCCCGTCTGTATGTTTCGTTCGGGATATCCGTTCCCGAAGTTGGTCTGTGCGGTAATCACAATATGAATATTACGTTCTTTGAGTTTGGCAATCAGGTAGTCCATCAAGTCGAGATGCTCGTTTTCGAGGAGATTTCCCTGTCCGTCTGTCAGTTCCACATCCCATAAATGAATACGGTAAGCATTCAGTCCCAGACGGGAGATATGATATACATCTTTGTCTATAGCAGCTTTGCGGTCCAGTCCCAAATATCCAATGGCACGGTAAGCATGGGCGAAAGGCAGCGTATAATTAACACCGAAAAAGGAAGCCTCCCGGCGGGTGTCACTCCAACGCATCACCCCATTTCCATCTATATATATAATAGGTGTAGAGGATGATTTGCCTTGCACTTTGACAAAGGCAGATATCAAACAAATAAAGGTAAGGATCAACAGTCTTTTCATGCTATCAAATTTATCGGTTTATTGACAGCAACAAAAGTAATTTATTGGTCATTTCAATAAAAGCACAGATTGGACATATAAGGATAAAAATAGGACGAAATGCCCCAAAACACCTCTACAGGTCTTCATTAAGGTACTGACGTGGCGTTTTTCCGAATTCTGCCTGAAAACATTTGGAGAAATAAGAATGATTGGAAAAGCCTACCATGTACATCACTTCGGCAACGGTAAACTTCTTTTGTTGCAACAACATGGCCGCCTTTTTCATCCGGATCGATTTGATGTATTCCACTGGAGACATTCCGGTCAGCTGTTTAATTTTCCGGTAAATCTGCTTATTACTGATACCGGATAATTCACAAAGCGCATTCACATTCAATTCCGATTCAGAAAGATGATCCTCAATCAGGCGGATAATGTTCGACAGAAATTTCTCATCTTGAGATTCTGCTTCGATTGGTTTAAGAACAGGCAACGATTCCAACTGCTTTTTCACTTGTGTCGCCGGAATCTCTTCTTTCTCTACGGCGATGACAGGAATATTCAGCCCAATGGAAGTTCCTTTTCCTTCGTTCGAGGTGACTCCGTTGATGTGACCGCCATGAAGTTCCGTATAAGTCTTGACCAGATAAAGTCCGATACCCGTACCTTCCTTATTGCCGGTATGTGGAGACTGGAAAAAGCGCTGGAAGATATATGGAATATCTTGTTGCGGGATTCCGGTTCCTGTATCAGAAACACAAATATCCAACAATTCCGTTTCTTCACGATAGAAAAGAGACAGGCGGACGCTTCCGCCATCCGGGGTGAATTTGACGGCATTTGAAAGCAGATTATCTAAAATCACTCCAAGTTTGATGGCATCCATATCAGCATAAATCTTGGCTTTATTCGTCTCGAAATGGAATGTGATCTGTTTGTTTTCCTCATAGACGGAAAACAGGCTACGGCTGAATGACACAAGTTCGATACGCGACAAAATCAGCAGCGAATCTTTATTATCCTCTATCCGGTTGAAGTTTAATACCTGATGAATCAATGAGTTTATTTTCATTGCATTACGCTGCACCTCCTCCAGTGTCTGTTTCTCATGCACTTCTTCTGCAACGGGGAGCAATTGACTGACAGGAGCGATGATCCGGCTAAGCGGTGTTTTTAATTCATTAGACAAATGGGTAAAGAAAGTCATTTTCTGGCGTGATTGCTCCAGAATCTTCTCTTTTTCCATCCGTTCCATTTTCAGACGGTTCTTGACACGGAAAAAGTTGATAACCCAGGCAATGAGGCTCAAGAATAAAAGAATGTAGACAATCTTTGCCCAAAGTGTGTAATACCATGGAGGGAGAATTTTAATATTCAGGATATATGGATGCTCGGAAGGAGAACCGCTCTTTTCTACTTTGCTGATTACTAGCTGATAATCCCCATAACCCAAATTACTGTACGTAATGCGATTCGTGTTGGATTGCAGGAAATTCCATTCTTTGTCCATACCTTCCAGCCGGTAGACGAATTCATGTTTTTCTTCCAGCGAGTAGGGCAGGTCTGAAAGTTCGAAAGCCAGGTTGTTCTGGTCGTATTTTAGTTCGATAGCATCGGTATAGCGGATGTTGGGAATATCCTCTCCGGTATGCGGAGACATCAGTTGATTGTTGATATATAAGGCAGTCAGTAAAATGGAGTGTTCCGGCTGACTCATGGCTTGTATTTCGGGACGGGATATGCCGAACCCGTCTGCACCTCCCAGATAGATATTTCCATCTTCCGGATCAAACATGAGACTGGTGAAACGTTTATCCGTCAGGCTTTGCTGGCGGGCATCCATTGTTCTCCGGTCGATGATCCAAAGTCCGTTAGTGGTGGAAACCCAGATATGTTCTTTTACAGAGGTCATAGACAGAATCTCGTTATTGCTGAAATTGCCGAAAGAGATACTTTGCTGACTCGAGTCTTTGGGATTGATACGCATCACCCCTCCGTGAAATCCTACCCAAAGCATGCCGTCTTCATCCCGTAAAAGGTAGTTCGGGCTCTTCTCGCCACTTAATTCATCGGCAAACAGCTTTGTCACTTGCCGCGTACGGGCATTGATTTTGTCTATTCCTTTGCTGTTGTATAACAATACCCATACATTACCTTCCGCATCAGGGACAATCTGATTAATGAACATCCCCGACAGCCCATTATGAATGGAATAATTTTGATCGGCCACATACGATCTTCCGGCAGATTGTATCAGTTTATGTTTGTCCACAACAAAGATACCTCCGAGACAGGTGGCGATCCAAAGCTTCCCGTCAGTATCTTCAAACAGGTAATAAGCCCAGTTGGTATTATAAGTTCCTGTACTGTCTACGATGTTGTAATGTACAAATTGATGGGTATTATAGTCATAGCGGTTGATACTTCCGTCTGTGGCTATCCATAACTGCTGTTCTCTATCCTCGTAGATGTGCCGTATCCGGTTGTGGGATAACGGATGGTTTTTATCCCCCATTCTATACCAGATAGCATCGTGTTTATTGCCTGCCGGATGGGTGAACCGGATCACTCCGTTTGTACCTCCGAACCAATAGAATCCTTTGGAATCCCGGAACAGGGAATAGAACTGATTTCCGTCTCCTGTGCCTGTGATTTGAGAAATCGGTACAAATTGCAGCGCACTGTTATAGCGTGACAGGGAAATGCCATAATCTGTTCCCAGCCAGATATTATGTTCCTGATCCGAGAATATGTTCCAGATAATATTGTTGGTTAGTGACTGGATATTGCGTGAATCGTGAATGATATGCTGCAAAGGTTCTTTGTCATTCTGGTACACATAAAGCCCGTTGTCTGTACCTGCCAGCAAATTTTCATCTCCGTCCAGTGCCAGTGATTTGATGGAGTTGTTATGAAATACCTCTATCGCCTTCATCTCTCCTATAGTGGGATTGTATTGGAAGAGATAACCTTCCATCCCGATCCAGATACATTGTCGGGTGGTGTCTTCCAACAGAGAATTGACAAACAAATTGCTGCCTCCCCGGTTAACGGGCAAAAGGATGTTTTCAAATTTTCCACTTGCCTGCACATAGCGGCATAATCCGTTGTAAGTACCTATATAAATTTGATTATCTTTTGTATGAATGATGGAATAGATGGTGTTATGAGGCAATCCGGTCTGTTTGCTGTCGAAATGATTCAGTTGACGGCTTTTTAACTGATAAGTATATAATCCGTTCAACGAACCTATCCACAATGTATCTCCCTGGAGTACCATGGTACGGACATCCGTTGGGAAATCAGTATCCGGTTGCTCATATTTGTCTGTTCGATAGTTATAAACAAGAATCCCGTTATCTGTTCCCAGATATAAATAAGTGTTATCTGCTATAATACCGCAGTAGATACGTGTGTTAGTACGTTCTCCATACGTGAAATGCTGTTGTGTGGAATAACCGTCATAACTGAATAAACCCTTGTTGGAACCCACCCATATCAGTCCCTCGCTATCTTGCAGGAAGCAACTAATCACCGAAGCTTCGGCCCCGAGATAGATGTTGTCGAATTGCTGATAATTTACTTTTTGCCCATACACATTGCCACTGCTACAGTAGGCAAGGATGAGAAAAAGAATTGTTGTCATTCGTTCGCGCATGGTGTTAGGTTTGCAGGTTTTTAAATCTGTAATTGTTGTAAAAGTATTCCTTCTTTCCTGCAAATGTAGGAAAAATGTCGGTTACACTTGTAAATATCCCGCTCTTTTTGTTCCTTTGCTATCTATTTATAAACAGAAAACTTACGTATGAGAAAACTAATTTATTGGCTTTTATTGCCGTTGGCAGTGGCTGTGAGTGCATGTGGCGGTAAAAAAGGATCTTCAGATAATACGTCGACATTGGCGATGATAGACAGTGTGGATGCTCACGGATTGCAGCGTATGCAGACGTCTAAGAGCGAAACCGACTTTAAATTTAAGGGGAAAGATTATCATTCCCTCGTTTCGCGTACTCCGGATGAAAATCTGCCCCATGTGACAAACGAGCTGGGAGATACCTATGTCGACAATAAAATAGTGTTGCACCTGACTCGTGGTAATGAAACCGTGTTGAACAAGACCTTTACCAAGAATGATTTTTCATCGGTAGTCGATGCGAACTTCCTATCTAAGTCTATATTGGAAGGCATTGTATATGACAAGACCACTCCGCAGGGAATTGTGTATGCAGCGAGTGTTTGTTATCCGCAGACTGATTTGTATATGCCGCTTTCTATAACGATCACTGCCGATGGAAAAATGAGTATACAGAAAGTAGATATACTTGAAGAAGATTATGACGATGAAGCCCCCAATTAAGTTTGTAGGCGGGTGTTGACAGTAAAATTACACAAATGTGAAAACATTTGAGACAAAAGAAAGGCAGCCAATGAGGTTGCCTTTCGTATTTTTGCACCGTCAAAAAACTTAATACCGAATAGAATGAAGAAAAACATTTTTGCTATCTGTGTGGTAGCAGTAGGATGTACGGCACTGACCGCTCAAACCCAAGATACACAAACGTTGGTTCCACTTACGGAACGGGTAAACGTGCAGGCGGATTCGGCACGCGTCAATCAAATTATAGACGATTGCTGGGTAGCAGTAGGGACTAAAAAGCCTCATGCAATTCAACGCGACTTCACACGTATGTTCAACGGTAAGCCTTCCTATCGTTTTGAATTGAAGGAAGATGATAATACCCTGTCAGGATATGCCAAAGGGGAAACAAAAGGGCGTGCGGAATTGTCTTATTGTTATGCAACTTCCGATGATTTCAAAGGCCTGCCTGCCGATGTTTATCAGAAAGCGCAGATTACTAAAACCGTATATCATCATGGGAAAGGTATTTGTCCGCAAGGAGCTTCCCGCGACTATGAGTTTTCCGTATATATTCCTTCTTCATTGGGTAGCGATGTTTCGACAATTTTTGCCCAATGGCATGGGATGCCGGATCGTACATTGGTACAAACTCCACAGGGAGAAGTGAAGAAACTTACGATTGACGAGTTCGTTGAACTGGAAAAGACTACAATCTTTAAAAAGAATGAAGGGCACGAGAAAGTAGCCAAGCTGGATAAACAAGGTAATCCGGTGAAAGACAAACAAGGAAATCCTGTATATCAGGCCGGAAAGGCCAACGGATGGCTCGTGGAACAAGGAGGCTATCCTCCATTGGCGTTCGGGTTCTCCGGCGGATGGTTCTATATCAAAGCAAATTCCGACCGTAAGTGGCTGACGGATAAAGACGACCGTTGCAACGCAAATCCCGAAAAAACACCGATTATGAAACCTGTAACATCAGACTATAAAGCATCGACCATTGCTTACAAAATGCCTTATGCCGATTTTCCGAAAGACTGCTGGATTACATTCCGCATTCATATCGACTGGACAGTCTATGGCAAAGAGGCGGAAACGATTGTAAAACCGGGTATGCTCGATGTGCAGATGGACTATCAGGAAAAGGGGAAAAAGGTTAGTAAACACATTGTAGACAATGAAAAAATCATGATTGGACGTAACGACGATGATGGTTATTACTTCAAGTTCGGTATTTACCGTGTAGGTAATAGCACTAAGCCGGTATGTTACAATCTGGCAAACTATTCAGAAAAGTAATTAGTCGGAAGGTAGAAAGAGAGTGATATCCGGATGTCCTTTCAGTGAGCATCCGGATATTTTTTATTCTTCCCGTTTCGGGCATACTCTAACCGGTCTGTTTCTTTATCGCTTGTTCGTCAGTGCGGTAATGATATACTTTCCCGGTGCATCCATCTTGCTCCAGCTGGTACTGGAAAACAGCCTCCGTACCTGCGTGCCTTTTCTTCTATAATCCGATAGTCGGAGAATCGTCTGCTTCTCCTCCGGATCAGTCACTTTGTATCGGTCCAGACTTTCAATCACCCCATTGATATTATGAGTAGTCTGATTGTAGGCATATTCCGGGGTTTCAAGCGAAGTATCTATCTTTTCCGTGATATTCGCAATGGGGATATGGATGCTGCCTTGTGCCGTCTACAGACATTCTTATTTACGGTTCTTCAATGTGACAATACAAAATATGAAGGTCATTATCAACAGGTTTTCTATATCATATTTAGTTTGTTGGATTATTATGTAGATGTGGAAGTGCGTACTCCCTGCGGTCGGGTAGATATGGTATTGCGTACCAAGACCACACTGTATGTGATGGAATTGAAACTGGATAAGTCTGCAAACGAAGCGGTGGACCAGATTGATTAAAAAAATTATCCCGAACGCTTTGCTTTATGCGGGCTGCCGATAGTGAAGGTTGCCGTCAGCTTTGACAGAGAACGTTGCACAATTGGAGAATGGAAGATAGAATAGATTGTTCTTGTGATAAATAGAGTTGGGCATACTTTTAAAATTTAAAACAACTAATCCATTGCGGATTAGTTGTCTTTTAATTGTCTTCAAATATTTTGTAGGATGATATCTATACCAGAAAAGTCAGACATGCTTATAGAAAAGATTCATACTTTCTATTCCTCCTGAAATATTAGTATTGTTGATTAATGTTCCTGCATATTTATAACCGAGCCTTAAAAAAGTTTTGTTCATCGGGATGGATGTAGACCGTGCAATAGTATAGAGGGTCATTATTCCCTGCAGTTGCATTTCATATTCCATCATTTCCAGTAGTGAGCAGGACAAATTGTGCCCGGCATGTGTTTTGTGAGTAGCGAAGTCGGTCATTTCTGCATTCTTTGCGTTGAAGTCGACCTCTGCTGAGGCTAAAGCTACCAGTTTGTTTTTCTTGAAAGCACCAAAATATTGGACATGCCTACCCATCGTTTCTGCTATATAGCTAGGATTGTAAATGGGAAAAGGATAACTCACGAATGTTTCGGCATAGAGAGAAGCAATTTCCAGAATGTTTTTTATACCGAGTTTGCGAATGGTATATTCGGTATTAATCAGGTAACTCTTTACATCTATCCGATTTTGCAAAAGTTGATAAAGAGTTTCCAACTCACTATGTGGATAATTTAAGAGCCTTCGGTCTGTTTTCGGAAATCGTGAAACGAAGAAGGCATCTTCTTTCCCTTCATAAAATTGGGGTATATGTCCTTCGAGGATATACCCTTGTGCCAGAAACAATGGAGCAATCTGGGTGGGTACTTTACAAAAAACTTTAGAATAACCGTGTCGCGCTACCAAGTTTGCAATCTTGTCGAAGACAAGAGCAATGTCTTCTTTTAGTAATTTCATTAAATAAATACGGTCATTCAATTTCCCGTGTTGAAGAATGGAGCCTTTTCCAAGGCGTACAATTGTGTCTGGCTTATTCATTTCGTCTCTGTATTCTTTCATTGTCTTCGGGGATTAATGCAATTGTATCGTTGGCGTCAGAGAGTAACTTTTCGATGCCGATGGTTTCGAATTCGTCTGTATCAGTAGGAGTCACTTGAAGAGTGCATTTCTCACAATCATTGTTACATATCGTTGATTGATAGACGTTTGGTTCGGTGTAGGTGGTCATTATGCCTTCATAATTTCTTAGAATAAGTTTATTGACTGAACGTGAAATAACATAATTAGGCATTATCGGGATTTTACCACCACCTCCGGGAGTGTCAATTACAAATGTAGGGCGGGCGAATCCACTGGTGTGCCCAATGAGACTTTCCATGATTTCGATACCTTTCCCAACAGGGGTTCTGAAATGGGATAGCCCTTCTGACAAATCGCATTGATAGAGGTAGTAAGGACGTACTCTGTTCTCTACTAGTTTATGCACTAAGGATTTCATTATCTTCGGGCAATCATTGACTCGTGCCAAAAGGACAGACTGATTTCCTAATGGAAATCCTGCGTCGGCAAGCTTTGCCAATGCTTCCCGGGATGAATCGGTAATTTCATTCGGATGATTGAAGTGAGTGTTGATCCAAAGAGGTTGGTATTTTTTCAAAATAGAGATAAGAGAGTTTGTTATTCTGTAGGGGAGCACTACCGGCATTCTTGTTCCTATACGAAGGACTTGAACATGGGGGATGCGGATTAGTTCGGACAAAAGCCAGTCGAGCATCTTGTCGGAAAGCATCAGGGGATCACCGCCGGAAAGTAGTACATCTCTAACTTGCGGAGTTTTTTTTATGTATTCTATACCTTCCGTAAGTTGTTCTTTTGATGGGATGTAATCAATATCTCCTACTTTTCGTTTACGTGTACAATGCCGGCAATACATAGAACAGATATTACTGACGTGGAATAGTACCCTATCGGGATAACGGTGAGTGATTCCCTCAACGGGACTGTCTTTTTCTTCCGACAGGGGGTCGGTACATTCTGATTTCAGAGTGATTAATTCTTCGGGACTTCCAAATGATTGTTTGAAAACCGGGTCATGTCGATAGTCTTTTCGGCGAATAAGTGAGAGATAATATGGAGTAATGGACAGAGGAAACTTCTCAAATGTCTGTTGGAGTTGTTCTGTTTCTTTGGATTCAAATTTTATTCCAGTCAGGTTTTCAAACTGTTCAAGCGTTTTTATCGAATGGCGTAATTGCCATTTCCAATTTGTCCAGTCTGATATCTCAGCTTTATTGTCGATTTTCTGTGCAATTTCTTGTTGTACTTTATTATATATCATAATCATTTTTGTTTTTAATATAGTTAATACAATACAGGAAGAGGTAGCATATACCTTCATTTTTCCTCTTCTGTCATTACATCAGGAATCCAGCTGTTTACAATGTCCCAATGTGCGTGCATCCAGAGACGTGCTGCTTCGCCTTCAGTATTTACAGTATTTTCTACGGCGGACATGAGGGAGCTGATTTGTTCGTTTGTTAGATGAAGATTGGCGAGTATGGTGGCGGCAAATGGATCTTTTTCACTGAAACCTTTCCATGCGATGACTTTGACGTTTTCAGCTTCTCCATATACTTTTTTAGGATCTTCAAGCATTTTCAGTTTGAAACGATCAAACATCCAATGCGGAGTCCATCCTGTTACAACAATCCATTCGTTCCGGTCAATTGCTTTTTTCAGTGAGGCGGTCATAGCCGGTCCACTGGATGTGAGCAGCTTATATTTTAGTCTGTACTTTTCGATGGCTTTATCCGTTGCTTGCATTATTCCGGCTCCGGCATCAATGCCTACTATTTTACCAAAAAACTTTTCTCTATGCTTGTTCAGGTCTTCAATAGAATTTGTCTTCACATATTCGGGAACTACTAATCCAATGCGGGCACTGTCATAAATATTTCCAATTTCTTCCAGTTTATTGCCGTATTGTTCCATATAATCTGCATGGGTGACAGGGAGCCAGGTGTCCATAAATACGTCTGCCTTCTGATTAGAGATCGAAGCAAAAATAGGAGCAATATCTGCATTTTGCAGTGTTACTTCATAACCTTGTTCTTCGAGGATGGCTTTTGCGAGATGAGTGACGGCAATGCCTTCCGCCCAATTGGCATAGGCGATAGTGATTTGTTTTTTGGGTTTTACCAGATTACATGAGAAAAATGCAACTAAAATAATCGCGGTGGCTAATATGCCTAAAAATAGATATTTACTCATAAATGATTGTTTTATGAAGCAGGTGTGCTTCTGGTTTATAGTTGATCTTGTGTAGTTTTATATTCACTTTTTCTTTTTCTGAGCTATTCCTTGTGTGATGCGGTCTAGTATGATGGCAAGAATGACAACTGCAATACCTCCTTCGAATCCCAGTCCTATTTTCATTTGAGTAATTCCTTTCAGAACTACTTCTCCGAGTCCTCCGGCTGAAATCATAGCGGCAATGACTACCATTGAGAGTGACATCATGATTGTTTGATTCACTCCCGTAAGGATGGTTGGCAGCACCAATGGGAACTGTACTTTGTATAGCAGTTGCCAGGGAGTGGCACCGAATGATAGGGAAGCTTCCGTTATTTCGAGGGGAACCTGCCGGATCCCTAATCCAGTGAGTCGCACCACAGGTGGCATGGCAAAGATGATGGTTGCAAATGCTCCCGGCACAGTCCCTAATCCGAAAAACAGGACGGCAGGGATAAGATAGACAAAAGCAGGCATTGTCTGCATAAAGTCCAAAATGGGACGCACTATTTGATTACAGCTTTTGTTATATGCTGTCCAAATACCTAATGGAATACCTAATAATAGAGCAATGCTGGTTGAGGAAAGGACAAGAGCCAGTGTCTGCATCGTAGCTTCCCAAAATCCCATGCTGTAAATCAGCCATAATCCTAATAATGTGAAGACTGCTATGCTTTTTCCTACTTTATACCATCCAAGCAAAGCGAGGGCAGGTATCATAATATAAGCCGGTATTGCATAAAGTATGTGCTGGAAGCCTTCAATAAAGCCTCCTACTATTGCATTTAGAGTGTCGAAGAAAGGGGCGAAATAGTCTGTTAGCCAATTGATGCCCTGTTCAATGTAGTTTCCGATGTGAATCATGAGTCTATAGAGTTTTGAATGATTTCATTAATTTCTGTTTTGTTCTTTCCTGTTATTTCTGTAATGAGTCTTGACAGGGGAATGGTGCATTGAAACTCTCGTCGATTGTTTACTACCCAGACCGGTGAGTTAGTACGGGTCAGCAGAGGCAGGATGTCTTCGAGTAGAAAAACCATTGCCAGCACTTTTCGACGCATCTGTATCAGTTCCTTTTTCGAGGTTTCTGTTATATTGGTTCCATTAATGGAGATTTCTCCAGAAGTGCGATGTTTTAATCCATTTATACACCGCAACAGTGTCGATTTTCCACTTCCGGAAAGTCCCATGATGACGAATATCTCACCTTCTTGGATAGATAGGTTCACATTGTTCACAGCAATTACACATCCATCTTTGCCAAAGACAAGACAGAGATCTTTAATTTCAATCTTATTCATATATATGGGTCTTAGAAATAATAACCAATGTTCATATTCAGACGGGCATTCCATTCTGCTGAGGGATTGCCTTGGGCAAAAGCAGTGTTCCAGTCATTGCCTAGCCACGCTTGATTTTTCCCTAATGCATAGTCGATGTACATGTAGACAGGTCCCATACTCAGGAGACATCCGGTGACATTCATGAAACTATCGTTGAACCCTTCTGTATATTTGTGCATCATACTGAAGTCATTGTATAGTTGGATATTATCCAAAATACCTTTATTGATAGGGAATGTATATGCGAGTGCCGCTGTATAAGTATCAGCCTTGGCAGCAATCTCATACGAAGAACCATAAGCTACTGTTGTAACCTGCTTTCTACTTTCTTCCTCTTTATTTATGGGACTTATACGATAAGTGGTATATTGTATTTTTAAATTCCAGTTCTTATAGCTGGTAACGTAATGTGCGGCAAAAGCAGATCGAGAACCTACTTTCTTTGTATCCAGATTGTAGATACCACCCAACATGGCGGATACTCCAATTTCTTGTGTCCACTTCTCTCCCCAGCGATAAGCTATGCGTACGTTCCCTTGAGTTGTTTCTTTGTTTCTCCCACCAATGTCATACGCATAACGATCGGGAGAGGCTTCGGTATCTTCACTGAAATCCAGTATGTCAGCATTTTTGAAAAATGCTATTGCTACATCCCAATGCCCCTTCTGATAGAGATATTTGATACCCATGTCCGCATCATCTTCCAATCCGAGATAATAGTTGATATTAAAGAAATAATTGTTAGCCGTATATGGAAGGATACCGAATGGGACAGTTGTTAATCCTAGCTGAATTTGATGGTTATTGTTGAACTGATAACCCATCCAGCCATGTTTTAGCATGCCACCGCCTGAAGATGTGGTATAAAAGCGATATTCAGCATCCAATATGATCTTTTTATAAGCCCCATTGATATTCAGCCGGAATACATCGAAGCCAAAATCACCTCCACGTTTCTTATTACCATTCTTCCAATCTGAATAATTATAGTTAAATCGCAGAGCTCCTCCTAATTTCACAGTTGGTTTCTCTTGAGCTGGGATAAGCAAAGAATAACATAAGGATAAGAGGCATATAATGAGTTGTAATGATCTGTTTTTTCTTTTCATGAAGGTAATAATTGAGCATCGGAAACATAATTGATGTCTCCGTTACGAATGAATAATTAAGGTGAAAAAGATAATTAGTTGATAACTAATTTCTTCATTTTCCGGGTTTTAGAACTCTGTTTTGATTAAAATACTCTACTTTCATCGCTTTTAGTGTTATAGGTTAATACTGTTGCTAATCCGTACGAACGCGCTTCAACAAGCTTTTACTAGACTGGTTGGAGAAACAGGGGGAAAGAATGTAAAACCACAATAGGTAAATACATATAAAAATGAGGAGAGAAAAATCGGATAGTAAAGTCAAACAAAGACAATTCAATTTCTCAAAAGCACCTGAAACTCGCTTGGTTTTAATTTTAAATTTCTACAAAGCTATAAATCAAATAGTTCAAAAACAAGCAATTAAATATTCTTTTGTATATCTTAACAAATGAAGACTAGGTGGTAGTTGCATGCCGAGAACTAAAAAATGGTGGTTAAAGAATACAAAAAAAGAGCAAACTCACCATGTTCCCAAATCTTTCCAGAATCTGTATCGTTATTTGCTGTATGAAATGAAAATATAGTATTAACGCTAAAAGAATAACGATTATGAAGAAAATTCTATCTTTACTTGTGTTGGCTATTGTAGCCGTACAGTTCTCATTCACAAAAGATGTAATTACCAAAGACATGAATCAGTTACCGCTTTCGGCACGTAATTTTATCAACAGCCATTTTACAAATCCTCAGGTAGCTCACATTAAAATTGATAAGGAAATGATGGAGTCTACCAAGTATGAAGTATTATTGATGGATGGTACGGAAATTGATTTTGACAGTAAAGGAAATTGGGAAGAGGTAAGTGCAAAGAAAGGACAGGCTGTTCCTGTTAGTATTGTTCCGGGATTTGCTGTCAATTACTTGAAAACTCATAATTTTGTGAATGAAGGAGTGACAAAAGTGGAACGTGACCGCAAAGGGTATGAAATTGAATTGTCGACAGGGCTTTCTTTCAAATTTGATAAGAAAGGGAAGTTCATCAAAGCTGATGATTAATGAAAGATTTGCGATAGATAGACCTAAACAAGAAGATAGCTATGTGGAAATTTAAGTTTAGCGCTTGGGCGGTGATATTGATAATGACTGCTCTTTCGTTCAGCGCATGTGATGATGACGATAATGATACTTATGTTCCGCCCAGTAGTATTACAGAAGCCTTGAAGCAAGTGTATCCGGGTGCCCAAAATATAGAATGGGAAATGAAAGGTGTTTATTATGTAGCTGACTGCTGGGTGACTGGAGATGAACTGGAAGTCTGGTTTGATGCGAATGCCAATTGGGTGATGACAGAGAATGAATTGAATAGCATTGATCAGCTGGTACCCGCTGTTTATACGGCTTTTATGGATTCTAAGTATAATGCGTGGGTCGTAACAGATGTATATGTATTGACATTTCCGCAGAATCCTATGGAGTCTGTGATTGAGGTGAAACAAGGTAGTCAACGCTACTCGCTTTACTTCTCACAAGAAGGTGGATTGCTGCATGAGAAGGATATCAGTAATGGAGATGATACGAATTGGCCTCCAACTGAATAGCTTTTAATCCTAAAAATCAAAACGGACTATTTCTATAAAAGGAATAGTCCGTTTTGATTTTTATAACTACATTTGTTTGTAATCCTTAGCCAATCCTCCTTCACTTGTTTCTTTGTAGAGTGACGGAAGGTCGTGTCCGGTCTGTTTCATAACTTGCACTACTTTGTCGAAAGAGACGCGATGCATACCGTCTGTGAAAGCTGAATAAAGATTAGCATCTAACGCACGTGCGGCGGCGTATGCATTTCGTTCGATGCAGGGTATTTGTACTAATCCGCATACGGGATCACAAGTCATTCCTAAATGGTGTTCCAATCCCATTTCTGCTGCATACTCAATCTGCGCCGGGCTACCTCCGAATAATTGATTAGCGGCAGCTGAGGCCATTGCACAGGCAACGCCTACTTCTCCCTGACAACCTACTTCTGCTCCGGAAATAGATGCATTGAATTTGACAATGTTGCCAAACAATCCGGCAGTGGCTAATGCACGTAGAATGCGCATATCACTGAAATCACGGCTTTTCTGGAGATGATATAATACGGCAGGCATCACTCCGCAGGAACCACAGGTAGGAGCGGTCACTATTTTTCCACCGGAAGCATTTTCTTCACTTACTGCCAAAGCATAAGAAAAGACAAGTCCTCTGGATTGCAGGGATTGTTTGTATCCGGTAGCGCGTATATAATAGGTGGAGGCTTTTCGTCTAAGATTTAGTGGGCCGGGAAGTACTCCTTCAGCTTCCAGTCCACGGTGAATGGCATCTTTCATGGTGCCCCATACTTCAGCCAGGTAATCCCATATATCTTCTTCCTCACATTCCTTCACGTATTCCCAATAACTTTTTCCGGTATCCTCACACCATTGGAGTATTTCGGTCATGTTTTCCATGCCATATACATCGGGGCTTTCGATAGTTGGATTATCATTATTTTCTGCCAGTGCACCGCCACCAATACTGTAAACAGTCCAGTTCTCAAGCACTTTATTATTGTTATCCAAAGCCGCAAATGTCATTCCGTTCGGATGGAACGGTAGAAAGACTTTGGGTTGCCATACAATTTCTACTGGTGCAGTGGGCTGTAAGGTGTCTATAATGGCTACATCCGTCATGTGTCCTTTACCGGTAGCGGCTAAACTGCCGTAAAGGGTGACTTTAAAAGATGCAGCATCCTGATGACGTTCCAAAAACATTTCGGCAGCTTTGCGCGGTCCCATAGTGTGGCTACTGGAAGGTCCTGTGCCTATCCTGTATAGCTCTTTAATCGATTTCATGACTGATGATGTGTTTTTGTTAATACCATTTCTTTTTTCTGAAGTACAAATATACAATAATACCGATAATTGCCATTACAATCCAGGCAAATAAATACCCGTACTGCCATTCCAGTTCCGGCATCCATTTGTAATTCATTCCCCATACTCCAACCAGAAATGTTAAAGGAATAAAAATTGTGGATACGATGGTCAGCCTCTTCATGATATCGTTCATACGTAAATCATTGTTGGAGATATAAAGATCGACTAATGAAGAAAGGGTTTCCCGACAGATTTCGATGGTTTGTAATACAAATTGTAGGTGGTCGTTTACATCATTGAAAAAGGCGCGGTTCACTTTATGGATGAGCAGGTTTTCTGCCCTCAGTAGCTTTATATATTGTTCTTTCAAGGGGAGGATTGCTTTTTTCATTAGCATATATTGGCGTCGTAATGCCTGAATCTGGATACCGATGTCATCTCCGTTGGTGATAGTAAGCAGTTCCTCTTCCAAATCTTCGAGTGCGTCATCGATGGAAGAGATGGTTGAAATATAGTTTCCCATCACGCTGTTGAGCAGTACGCTAAGCAGATAATCTGTTTGACGACTGCGTATCTTCAGGACATCATTACGCAAGGCTGAACTGATATCATCGAAGAAATCAGTTTCTTTTTCGAGGAAAGTCAGTACATAATTATTTCCTATGATAAGGCAGACTTGCTGTTGGAGCAGTTCGTCCAGTTCATTTTCTTCTTTATGTTCGTTCGGATAGAATATTTTTAAGATCAGAACAATGTATTTATCATGCTCTTCTATCTTGGTCGGATGATCCGCATTTAATATATCCTGTAAGACAAGGAAGTCTATTTCGAAATGACTGCAGATTTCCCGGATAGTTTCTGTATTTTTCATTCCGTGTATCTGTAGCCAGTTGATTTGATCGTTGTTCAGCGTACCTTTGATGGCTTGAAAAGTATCACTAGAACTTTCCTGCATCTCGGTAGCATTGTAAGTACAAAGATGTAAATGGGTAGGAGTAAGACTTTCTCCTGTATAAATAAGCTTTTCGCTTAACAGATTATTCTTCATGCTTTATTCTCGTTTTAGAAAACCACTGTAACAAAGGTAGTGGTTTTCTAAATGAGAACAAGTTCTTTGAACGTTTTGTTTACGTGTTAGTCAAAATCGACTACTGTGATTCCGGCACCGCCAAACTGTACATGTTCGTCGGCATAGTGGCTGACTCCCGGTACGGTGGCCAGATATTGGCGGATAAGTGTACGAAGTATTCCCGTTCCTGTGCCGTGAAGGATACGTACACGATCCATGCCGACTAATATGGCGTCATCAATAAAATAGGTGACTGCCTGTAAGGCTTCATCCCCACGCATTCCGCGTACATCAATGTCCTGTTTGAAGCTAAGCTTCTTTTCATACATCTGATCGTGTGTCTGGCTGCTGACAAAAGTGCTTTTTGCAATCCCTTCCGTCTTGGGCGTATGATTGGCACGTTCCAGACGGTCTATTTTTACGGTCGTTTTTATGCTTCCAAAAGCAACAGTCGCATTTTTACCACTGATTTCCATCACTTGGCCGACGCTTGTCTGTCCTTTGATTTTTACATTTTCTCCTACTGCAATCGGCACTATTTTAGGGGCACTTGATGGAGAAGAGACTGCAGCTTTCGGTTCACTCTTCTTGTTTTTCTTCCGCTCTTGCTTTTCCTTTAGTTTCTCCATTTTTTTTGCAATCTTCTCTTCATGCTCTTTAGATGCCAATGCATCCAGAGAAGTACGGAAGTCTGTCAGTTCCTGACGTGCCTGGCGCGTCTTTTCCTTTTCGGCTTGCGCTTCCTTTATTGTACGAATCGTATTTTCAATGCGGGCATTGGATTCCTGAAGCATGCGTTCCGCTTCTTCTTTTGCTTGCCGGATAATCTCTTTCCGGGATTTTTGCAATTCTTCTATCTCTGTCTGGTAACGGGTAATGGTTTCTTCCATGTGCTTTTCCCGTTGACGGATAGTTTGACGTTTTCCTTCCCAGTAACGCTTGTCGCGCACAATGTCCTGAAGGTATTTGTCTGCATTGATATATTCGCTTCCTACGATTTCCGAAGCATCTGCGATGACATCTTCCGGTAGTCCGATTTTTCGTGCAATTTCTACGGCGAACGAACTTCCCGGATTTCCGATTTGTAATTGGAAAAGTGCTTGCATGAGATGACGGTCGTAAAGCATGGCTCCGTTCACTACTCCTTCATGATCTTCAGCAAAATGTTTCAGATTCTGGTAGTGGGTAGTGATGACTCCGAATGTTCCTTTCTGGTTGAAACGTTTCAGTACGGCTTCGGCAATAGCACCTCCGATTTGCGGCTCCGTACCTCCACCGAACTCGTCAATCAGGATGAGGCTCCGTTCGTTGCAGCTCTTCATCATGATTTTCATGTTGGTCAAGTGAGAAGAGTAGGTACTCAAATCATCTTCAATAGATTGCTCATCACCAATATCGATAAAGATGCTGCTGAATATACCGGCATGACTACGTTCGTGCAAGGGAATCAGCATACCGCATTGCAGCATATATTGCAGCAAACCAACTGTTTTCAAACAGACGGACTTACCTCCGGCATTCGGTCCGGATATAATAAGGATACGTTGTTTTTGATCGAGCTCTATATCCAGTGGTACGACTTTCTTTCCATGTTTGGCTAATGAAAGTTGTAATAAAGGATGCACGGCCATCGTCCAATCCAGTAGTTGTTCATTCTCTACGGCGGGTTTCAGACTATTGGTCTGTATGGCGAAGTAGCTTTTTGCACGGATAAAATCTATCTCCGCCAGAAATTCGTATGATTGAAGAATTTCCGGGATAGATGGACGAAGGATATTCGAGAACTCGGTAAGGATGCGAATGATCTCACGTCGTTCATCACTTTCGAGTTCACGGATGCGGTTGTTGGCTTCTACCACTTCCGCCGGTTCTATAAACACAGTTTTTCCACTGGCGGATTCATCGTGTACGATACCTTTGATTTTTCGCTTGAGTCCGGGGGCAACTGGAATCACCAGACGTCCGTCACGCATGGTGGGAGCTACATCTTTGTCCACGTATCCTTCGGACTGCGCGCTACGCAGGATGCTGTTTAATGAACGGGAAATATTTCCCATCGTACTGGCAAGTTCGCGACGTATGCGGGCTAATTCGGTAGAGGCATTATCCTTGATTTTTCCATATTTGTTAAGGATGCCATCTATTTTCCCTATCAGTTGCGGGAACACGGCAATATCTCCTGCCAGTCGTTTCAGGCTAGGGTAGGGGGTATTGTTTTCTTCTTCATCTTCATTCCGATGCAGAAAGCGTACAATGTCACGGATGGTTTCTAATGAACGGCGTAGGTCAAATAATTCTTGTTCGTCCAAATACATTCCTTCTATTCGCACACGTTTTAGCGAAGGACGGACATCAAAGAAAAATTGATCGGGAAATCCGTCCTCTTCCTGGATGATGCGGACAAACTCTGTTACTTGGTTTAATTTCTCCTCAACCTCTTCATGTTGCTCGGAAAAGTTCATGTCTGTAACTCTTTCTTCACCTAAAGTACTGAGGCACTTATCTTTTAGTAACTGTCTTATCTGGTCGAATCCTATCTTTTGCTCAAAGTTTTGAGGGTATATCATATTTCTGTTCTTACTAATGAACTGCAAAAATACGATTAATTCGCGAAAAAAATATCAGAATGTTTGCAGATTTAAAAATGATTCGTACCTTTGCACCGCTTTCAACGGAAAGCACTTCTGATAAAGGAGTTTTGGAGAGGTGGCAGAGTGGTCGATTGCGGCGGTCTTGAAAACCGTTGTACTGCGATGGCAGAAAAAGGCGAGTTACATATAAGAAATAAGCACAATGGTCAATATGATTTTCCATTGTTGATAGAAAATTACCCTCCGCTTAAGAAATTCGTATCGCTTAATCCTTTTGGAATACAAACTATAAACTTTTTTAATCCGCAAGCGGTGAAAGCATTGAATAAAGCATTATTGATAAGTTATTATGGCATCCGATACTGGGATATTCCGAAGCAATACTTGTGTCCACCCATTCCCGGAAGAGCGGATTATATTCATTATATTGCTGATCTCATTCAGTCGGATGGGGGAGTTAAAGATTTGCAGGAAGAGGACTCAAATGGACAGAAAACGAAATGTAGATGCCTGGATGTTGGGGTAGGTGCAAATTGTATTTATCCGATTATAGGGCATACAGAATACGGATGGACATTTGTTGGGAGTGACATTGATCCGGTTTCCATTGAGAATGCACGAAAGATAGTGACTTGTAATCCGGTGCTGGCACATAAGATTGATTTGCGACTTCAAAAAGACAGTCGGAAGGTTTTTGATGGAATTATCATGCCTGACGAGTATTTTGATGTTACGATCTGTAATCCTCCGTTTCATAGTTCGAAGGAAGAAGCGGAAGACGGGACCTTGCGTAAATTAAGCAGTCTGAAAGGCGCGAAAGTGAAAAAAGTACAGTTAAATTTTGGCGGGAGTGCGAATGAGCTTTGGTGTGAGGGTGGAGAAATCCGTTTTATACTGAATATGATTTCCGAGAGTCAGAAATATCAGAAAAACTGTGGATGGTTTACCAGCCTGGTTTCTAAAGAAAAGAATCTTGAAAAGCTATGTGCTAAATTGGAGTCTGTGAATGCATCGGAGTATAAGATTATCAGGATGCAGCAGGGGACTAAAAGCAGCAGAATATTAGCTTGGCGATTTTTGGGTAACTCATAATCAATGAGTGTTTATAAATATGTTATTTTCAACCTATTAATAGAATATTATGGAAACAAATTACATCACTTTGACGAAGGAGAATATTGCGGGCGAACATATATGCTGTGCTTTTTCGGATAAGAAATGCAAAGATAGTTATGAGTTAAAAAAAGAATGGTTGAAAAAAGAGTTTGCCAATGGCTATGTTTTCAGGCGTATTGATGAACGGGCAAAAGTGTTCATCGAATATGTTCCTGCTGAAAAAGCGTGGGTGCCTGTCAGTGCTCCTAATTATCTGATGATAAATTGTTTTTGGGTATCGGGTAAATATAAAGGATGCGGACATGGTAAGGCTTTGTTGCAGTCTGCTATTGACGATGCAAAATTACAGGGAAAAGATGGTTTGGTTACTGTGGTAGGCACTTCTAAATTTCATTTTATGAGCGATACGAAGTGGTTGCTGCGACAAGGTTTCCAAACCATAGAGAAACTTCCTTACGGATTCAGCCTTTTAGCTTTAAAAATAAATCCGGCAGCTCCCGATCCTTCATTCAACGACAGTGTGTTGACTGGTGAGTGTCCTGACCGGGATGGAGTGGTCGTTTATTATACCCATCGCTGTCCGTTTACTGAATTCCATGTTCGTGGTTCTTTGGTCAGTGCAACCAAGAACAAAGGCGTTCCATTAAAAATAATAGAATTGGAAACCATGGAACAGGCACAAAATGCACCTGCCCCAGCCACTATCTTTTCTCTTTTTTATAATGGGAAGTTTGTTACGACTGACTTGAGTGCATGTCTCGAAGGTCGGCTGGAAAAGGCTTTAGGTTTGTGATATTATCCCAATAACTATTCATATAATATTGGGAGTAATATAGGATATTAGCTTATTGATTTTTCAGCTCAAACTAGCATCGTTCCTTATTGCAACTACATATATTGGTGAAGGAAATTTTGTATTCTTCACCTAAACTTTCGCTATATTCTTTGCAGAACTTCTCATACGCATTCAAAGCCATTCCTTTCATCCTTTTTTCACATAGTGCCACACATTTGGCAGAAAGGGCTTCTTCATTTAATGGGTCATGCAGGAAAATCGTGTCGGCAATACGCAGTGCCAAATCATAATTTTTGGTCTCCAGTTTACTCGAAAGGAGGTTGGTGAGTAATGTAATGGAAAGACTGGAATAGCTTTCTTTAAAATCATCCAACCATTCGTAAAGAGTATTAGGTAATAGAGGACCATAAAGAAGGAGTTCAAGTGTTTTATTCAGTTGTTCACCATCCTTATTAGTCGTTTGCATATTCTGAATCTGTTTCAATGCCTCATTATAGTCGATGAATACATCCGGACCACATTTAATACTATAGAAACTTTTATCATTCAGAATTTCTATCTGACCAACTTTTTCCAGCAAAGCACGGAGTTTACGTAGATAGACATTGCGATTGTTTCGGGCAGCATCTTCGTTTTTGTCTGCCCATATCATGTAGTCCAGCCTTTTAGCTAAAATGCCCCGTTTATCCTTTTCAGTATATAATAGCAACATGAGAAGTAGTTGCTTGGTCAGAGGTGTAAAATCGAAAGTTATATCATTGCCTTCTTTATCTTTTACGGCAAAACCTCCAAGTAAAGAGATAGAGGATTTCTCCCGACTGAAATATACCGTCTCGTCTACTCTCTTTATAACTGCAATTCCTTCCTGTTCTTTCTCTTCTATAATACTTGTTTCTTTCTTTGTGCCGGTTATGTGTTTACTCTTTTCTTTCTTCACGAATATCCGGGCAGCAATAAGAATCAGTATCATACCAACGGTTGTCCATAACAAAATTGTTTTTATCGGCAGGGAAGTCTCTTCCGGTATCTCTTGCACAATTGTGTTATCAGAGAAGAGCGGGCAGTCAATAGAATAAATAGTTATATCATGGCTGTAGTCGTTAAGAACCCAGTCTGTTAACAGATACATTTTATTGAATGAAGGTGCATAATAAAAACTAAACACCCCATCTTTAAACGCAATAGGTCTGTTGACGGAACGTGAAACGAAAGTCCATTCCGGTTTGTTTAATGAAATTTTTATCAACATGCCATATTCATGAGTGCATGCTGCGTAGAAGGCAGTGTCTTGTGGAGAATAATACATGCTGGATGCTAAAATGAATTTTCCTTCTGTATTTTCCTTTTCCCATATTTTCTCTGATTTCATTGTTTTGAGATCTATGGCATATAGGTCATAGTAATATACAGAGGCAAATTCTTGTTTTCCGCTTTCATTACCTCTTCCACCGAATACATACAGTTTTCCGTCAACAACGGCTGATGCAGTAGATGTGCGGGGGGTAATAGCAGGACTATATGCACATTCAGTTATTTCATTTGTATTCAGGTTCAATTTGAATAACGAATTTCTAAAAAGATAGAATCCATAACCTCCGAAAGTATATGCAACGCTATCGCAAACAGCCCATGAATGTCCGCTATATGCAGGTTCGTCAATAACCTCTTTGTCAAGACTCCAACTTTGTGATTTTTTATTATAACGGGAGACTAACCTTTGCTCCAGATTGTATGACAGCAATGAATTGTTGAGAGTGTCATATTGCAGATAATCAGCATATACCATAGCCCGATGGCCATGTTTGATTGTTGTAGTGACAGTGTTATCAGTACCGGGAGAGAAACAGGTCATCTTATCGTTACTTACCAGGTAGAAAATATTATCTTTCGGGTTGAAAGCCGTCTGAATCTTATCCATCGTTTTTAAAGAATAGATCTTCTTCCATTCGACGTGATCGTTGATAATCCAGTGTGGATTGACTGCTACTGCCGGTGCCTGTTGGATAAAATCATAACAAATACTATCGTTATGCTTCTTTAATTCCCAATAAAATGTATCTTGTTTGTCTTGTGATATTTTTAGGTCATATATATTCATCGGAACTACATCGGTGCGGTTAGGTAACAAAGGAATACCTAATATAATGGTCACATTTTTTGTTGCGTTCAGACGAATACCGCACGAAAGCGTCTTTCCATTGTAGGTAAATGTAGCTTTATTTTCTTTTTTCGATAATGTGAATCGTATGGATGTTTTTTCTTTCTTCTGTACTTGATAGTCCATTGACTTCATATTGTCATTAATAATTAAGGCCGGATAATATAACCCATGGTCGTGTACGGAAAATACAGCATCAATGTCTTGACCATCATCTGTACGGATATGGAATAAGGTTCCGAATAAAGCCTCATCTCTCAATTCTATTTGAAAGTCAATAGTGATTTCTTCTTTTAATTCAAAGGGTGTGTTGTTATTGAGCAGTAATGATGTCCGACGGTCGCCGGGAACATTATGCGAATTAAAATATAAGCCATAATTGGTGGCATATATGGATTGAAGAGAGATAAAGAGTATAAGTATAATCCTCCAAAGTGAGTTTTTCATCATAATTGTGCTGTGAATGATTAGATTTACAAACTTGAATGCAAATTTATAATAATTAAAGGATTAAAAAACGATGTTACGGAAAAAATATCGGCTTTATTGATAACTATTTATTTTAAGCATTTTCTTAAGTGTTTGTTTAAGCCGTTGATTAAGCTCTTCCTGCTTTCTTTGCTAAAAAACAATTAAAAGTTAGTATGAAGAAATTTTTGTTAGCATTTGCGTTAAGTGTGTGTGCGGTTTCTGTTTCTGCACAAACATACTGGAATACAGGGTTGAAAATAACTTCTCTTCGGTTGCCCTTACCACCTGTAGATTATAAGGTAGAATATCTGGATTTAAACAATGATGGTACTCCGGATGCTATTAAGTCTGTTACCCGAAATGACACGCCTATCCTTTGGTTGGATGATGATGGAAATATGAAGGTGGGAGATATTGAGGGTGATATGATAAACGATTGCTTGTTGATAGACCGTAATAAAGATGGTATCTACGATTTAGTGATTGACTGGGTGGATACGGATAATGACGGTCGTGCTGATGTGCAGTTTGTGATAGAGTATCCGACAGTAAACGGAAAAGACAGCTGGGGAAGTGGACATTATATGATAATGATGGATCTTGATAAGGATAATATATTCAATTATATAGATTGGAATAGCTTTGAATTACGTTGTTGGGATAAACAAGGCATATCGAATTTTTATGAAGATTATAGCGGACATACAGCCTTTATGAAAATACATACTCCCACTTATGACATGAAGGATTTACGGTTGAATTGGGAAAATCCGTTTCTCTTTTATGATCCGGATCACGATGGATTGACGGAAATGGCAATCCGTATGGTAGATTCTCCCAAAGTAAAAGATGCATCGTATAAAACTTCGCAGTTGAGCGGAAATATAGACTGGGTGTCAATTGCTGTTGATATGGATAATGATAATGCTCCGGGAAATGAGTTTGACTTTGACTTTACCATAGGCTTCCAAGGACCGGGGTTTAGTTACGAGGATCAGAAGCATCCGATCAAAAACCTGCGCGGATTGCCCGAAGCTGACAAATTCTTTGTAGATGCCCGTTACCGGCTGATGACGGAACTTATCTATCCTAACCACGAAAGTGCTCTTGATCTTATATTCAACAGAGGGAAGTGGACACGTGTTAATTTTGTATTTGACGAAGATGATGATTGTAATCGTTGGGAGAGGGTAGAGTTCTATGATCCGGCAGACCCCTTCAAAGTGGGTTGGAAAGCTGGCGGGATTGATAATAACAAACAATCAGATGCAGCAGGAGATCGGGGTGAGTGGGATATGGATAATTCAGGTAATGGGAAGTTGTATATAAGCCGGTTTGATGGACGGTTACATCTTTATGGTGCTGAACAGGGAATTTGGCGAGTTGATCAGAATAGTTTCTTTTATCAAGGATGGGATCGTATGTGGTTGAACAAAGATCCTGAAGTTCTTGCTACTGTGAGGTATACCGATATGGATGGCAATGGATTCTTTGATTGTATTGAATATGATTGGGATGGTGATAAAGTTTTTGAAGAAACCGTTACTTTAAAGGCGTTGGGAATAGATGACCGTTGTGATTTAATTGATATTTCGAATTATCGTTATGAAGATTATGTCTCTTTGATGCAAAGGATGGCAGATGACATGTGGCAACGTGTAGAAAATGCAGTTGCTGTGGCGAAGAAGATGGGAGTACAGACTCTTTGGTATGCTAAATGGATGAATCCGGCATCTGTTCGTGAACGGTATCATTATGGTTATTGGTTGCAATATTATCTTTTTAAGGATATAGAAAATCATTTGATGAGGACCGGAAACAAAAAACAGATAAAAGAATTAGCTATTGCTTATTATACAGGAAACTGGAAATTATAATACTAAGTAGTTATTCATAATTATTTCACATATGTCGAAATTGCATTATCTTTGTCTCGAACCAAACCGCAAGACAAA
>PPYE01432487.1_pt1 | contig 87540 bp, 67 predicted proteins | sample 1559881 | NCBI WGS metagenome assembly PPYE01 (sample SAMN08240022, study PRJNA423297) | Human gut metagenome, whole genome shotgun sequencing project.
GGTTAGATCCGGTATCTTTTTTTCATTTTATGGATTTTCTGGAGGTTTTTGGCGCCGTCTGCGCCCAGGCGTTCGGAGACTGCCACCACGAGGGCGTCCACCAGGGCAGCGGCAGCCGTCATGGAATGGTATTCTCCGGCTTCGCCGCGGTAAACGTACAGGTTCACGTCGGCCTGTTCTTCTTTTGGGGCGTGGAGACGGCCGGTGAAGCAGAGGGTCCGGTAGCCGGAGGTCTTCTGGCAGTCGAGGATGACCTGTCCTTCCCAGGATACTTTGGAGAATCCGAAGAAGATGACCAGGTCGTTTTCTTCGGCCTGCGCCAGCCCTTCCATCATCTCGGTTCCGCCGGATGGTAGCTGCGAAACTGGCAGACCCAGCCGCCGCAGGCGGAAGAACAGGAGCTGTCCCATGGAGGCTGATGCGCTTTTGGCGTGGATCCAGATGCGGCGGGCGGACAGGATCTCGCCTATGGCCGCGTCAAAGGTCTGCTCGTCCAGCTGCTGCATGGTTTTCTCCAGATAGAACATCTGCTGGCGCAGATAGTTGGCTGCCTGGAAGCTGCTCTCGCTGCCGTCGGTAAAAAGTGTTCCGGCCATTTTGCCGGCCGGTCCTTCCAGGTGGTTCTGCTCGATGACGATGTTTTTCAGTTGTTTGAAGTCCTGGCATCCCAGATGTCTTGCGAACCGGGAAATGGTCGCTTCCGACACTTCCAGTTTGGCCGCCAGCTGGCCGATGGTCATAAAGAGGAATTCCTCCCGGTTTCCCTCGATGTATTCCAGCAGTTTCTGTTCTGCCGGCGTCAGTTTTTCCGGTGTAACTGGAAATTTAAGATGCATTTCTGCGTTTCCTTTCCTTAAAGTTAAGAGCGTTTCCGCTTATTTCGCTCTCTTTTCCCATAAGGAGAGCCACGTAATCGCCACCCAGAGCGTGGATTTCTTTCAGCGCCCGTTTCAGAAGGTTGGCGGTCTTCACCTGGAAGGCTGCCTGGTCGGAGATGGCAATCTCATAATTGCCGCTTTGCATTTCCTCATATAATTCCGGTACGGTGGTGCAGGTCTTCTCAAATCTGGTGCGGATGCAGCCGTACTGCACGGCCTGATGGGTGTCGCTGCCGCCCACCACCGGTTTGTGCAGGCTTTCTCCCAGATGGTAGGTGAGTCTTTCGGTTCGCATCCGGTGTTCTGCCACATCTTTTCCGTTCAGGTCGAAGAAATCAAACCGTGCCAGCTGTTCTTCCGGCAGCTCCGGGATATGCCCGCCCTCACGGAAGGGGTGGGCGCCTCCCACAATGACCGGATACTGGTCAAACAGATCTCTCAGTTCCTGGAACGGAAGGAAATGTCCTTTTTCTTTATGGGGTTCCAGCCGCCGGTTCAGTTCCAGAATCGCCTCCATGGGGCCGATGGATAAAATGTGTCCGCCCTCGGCGATATCGGTTTCCATTCCCGGGAAAATCCGCAGTCCGTCGAAGATGAGGGTATCTCCCTCTCTCTCGGAGTGTTTTGCGATAAATCGGTACAGCCGGTCAAATCCCAGCGTGTTGAAATGTTCTGTCAGGCACAGGGCGTCAAGTCCTGCCTGACGAGCTTCTGAAAAAAGCCAGTGGGTATATTCTTCGGAAAACGGCAGTTTTTTTGCCAGTTTTCCGTGGGTGTGAAAATCTATGTACAATTGTATGCTCCTCCTTTCTCGTTGTCCATACCAATTATGCCATTTATACCAAAGTGGATACCAGCACCGTCACTGCCACCCAGAGAAATGAGATGGCAAGGAAAATCAGATCATCATAGGTCACTTTTAAGGAAGACAGCTTCATTTTCCTCACTTCCTTGTTCACTGCCGCGTAGCGGTAGCCTTTGATCTCCAGTGCTTCAACCGTCGTTCTTGACCGCTTGGCGGTATTGAGCATCAGCGGATAAAATGCATGAATGATAATCTTAATCTGGTAAATCAGGTATTTGATCTTGCCCGGCACTGTCTCATGGGCTGGTGGGTTGCCCCGCAGCCGATAGGAAAGCAGTACATTTTGAAATTCTTCCATGAGCATCGGCAGCATCCGGTAGGCGTAGGATATGGAAAAGGAAAGCCGTTCCGGGCAGCCGAACCACATGAGGCCGTTGGAGAGCCGGTCAGGATCCAGGCCTGAAAATACGGTCACGGACGCCAGCGATATGGTGGCTACTTTCAGGGTGAGCACCAGCAGAGGCGCGATGGCCGAGGCGTTGCCGCCGAAAATCCAGGTGGCGATGAGAAGATATCCGGTCTGGGAAAAGACGCCGACTGCAAAGAGCAGCAGCACCAGTCCGGCGACCTTTGCCAGGATGGTGGTGACCATCACCAGCAGGAAGCATCCCAGCAGAAACGGAAGATCGTTGACGAACCACGGCACAAGGCCGAAAAACAGGTACCACACCAGCAGAATCCGCGGGTCTCTCACAGCGATGACCGTATCGTCATTTCCATATGCATTTTTTAAAACCTGATTTCTGAGAAAGTCCATGGAAAACTTATCAAGGACATTCTCTGATAACTTCTGCATCATCTTCTATTCCTCCTGTCTGCCTTCGCAGGAAAAGGCGTCTAAAAATTCGTCCACCGTGTAGCATAATGCCCGGCGATCGAGGGCCTGGCCCATGGTGAAAATCTCCGGCGGTCGGATACCTACTCTGGAAATCAGGGCCGCGTTGCCGAATATCTCATCTCTTGTGCCGTCCGCTGCCACCTGTCCCTGACAGAGCACAATGATCCGCTCCGCCCACTCGCACACCAGCTGCATATCATGGGTGGCGATCATCACCGTGTCTGTGACTTCTTTCATGTCGCTTAACGTCCGCATGATCTCTTTTCTGGTGGCAATGTCAAGATTGGCGGTCGGCTCATCCAGAAGCAGAATCCCCGGGTTGAGCGCCACGCCGATGGCAAGGCTTGCCCGGCGCATCTGTCCGCCGGATAACAGGCGGCCATCCCGCTCCGAAAGCTCGGAAAGACGGAACCGTTTCAGCAGTTCTTCCGTCTTTTCCTGCCAGTTTTCCACATTTCGCACCTGCATGGCGTAGGCAATGTCACTGTAAATGGAATCTTTGATAAACATTTCCTCCGGGTTCTGATACACCAGAGAAATCTGCCGGGACAACTGTTCCGGCTTTACATTTTTTACGGAAGTACCGTTTAACTCCACGGTACCTTGCGATGGCTTCAAAAGCCCCACCATCATCTTCATGAGGGTGGATTTTCCGGCGCCGTTGGAGCCGATGAGGGCAATCTTCTCTCCTTTATGGATGGAGAGATTCAGCCGGTCGAAGACCGTGTGCGGCTCGCCTTTGACGGAACGGTAGGAGACCGTCACATCTTTAAACTGCGCCACGGTTTTCTCTGATGGTTCCGACTCCGCAGTCTGCAGCACATTTTCTCCTTTCGGGCTTTTTCTTCCCGCATAGGACAGCGCCGCCATGGCTTCTCTTCCTTCTTCCACGGTTGTCGGAAGCATCTGTGCCTGCGGCAGTCTGCCGTCCTTTTGCAGCCGGAATCCGGCGATGGTCACCTGCGGCGGAAAGATATTGCTCTCCTGCAATTCTTCCACCCGGGCCAGAGCCTCCCTGGCCGGCAGCATCCACGCTACCTGGCCGTCCCGCAGGAGCAGCACATGCTTGCAGTAATCGGCTATGTACTCGGTGTGGTGTTCGATGACGATGATGGTTTTCCCATAGGTTTCATTTAATTCCCGCAGCACCTCGTAAATGCGGTCTGCGTGTCCCGGGTCAAGCTGTGCGATGGGCTCGTCGAGGATCAGCACCTCCGGTCCCAGGGCAACGGCGCCTGCCAGCGCCAGAAGATGGGTCTGGCCGCCGGAAAGCTGCCAGATATATTCATCCTCTCTGCCTTCCAGGCCGCACTGGTGCAGCGCTTCTCTGCCCCGCTGTTCATAGTCCTTCATGCCATAATTGAGACAGGCGTAGGAAGCGTCGTCAAGAACCGTCGGGCGAACAATCTGATTCTCAAAATCCTGATATACGTATCCCACCTTCCGGGCCAGCGTACCCACATCGGCATTCTTTGTGTTTTCTCCTTCCACCCATACATTTCCGGAAAATGTACCGGAAATGAAATGGGGAATCAGGCCGTTCAGCACCTTGCACAGAGTAGATTTGCCACAGCCGTTGTTGCCGACGATAGCGAGAAAATCTCCCTTTTCAATCTCCAGATGCACATGATTCAGAGTCGGCTGAGCGGCGCCCGGGTATGTATACGTTAAGTCTTCTATTTTAATGATCGTTTCCATGCTATCAATAGTATTCTCGTTATTTTCAGCAATGGTATCCATGTTATGTTTAGTTTCCATGCTATTTTCTATGTTTCCCATCGCTGCCCTATTTGGCCTCGCCGACGGGCTGTGCATTTTTTCTCATGACAAAGAGCAGCGCAATGGCGATCACTGCAGCGACAATCATGCCCGCAGCGAGAGCGGTGCCGCTTCCGGCCCATCCTGCTTCCCAGTCGATGAGAGAAAGTCCGCTTTCTGCCATCATCTCTGCGCCGATGGCACAGGCAAAAGCTACAAGACAGACAATGATATTTTTCACACTAATCTCACCCAGTCCGGTCTCCTCAGTACGAGGCTGCATGCCCAGCAGCGGCTCGATCTTTCCGTAAAGCTTCGGCACCAGGTAAAGGGTCGGCAGCAGGCAGAACAGGATTCCGGAGAATAACAGGTCATTTAAAAATGCAAATCCTTCGGTGGCAAATACACTTTCTGGCAGACCAGCTACAGCCTCAAAGTCTGTCACGGCAAACTGTACTTTTAAGATGTCCACGATGGTTCCCATGAGCAGCTGCGCGCCTGTTCCCACAAATGCGGCTACGCCAACCATCACACGTTTTTTCGGGTTACGCACCAGACGTCCGGCAATGTACACGCCGATGGTCACGGTGATGAATTTTTCCAGTTCGCCAAGTCCGCCGAACTGTCCCAGCATGATCTCGCTGAATACCAGCTCGCCGGTGGCTGCGCCGAGGGCAGCTGACAGCGGGTCAAATAACATGGCAAGTACCAGAGGGATAAACAGGAAAAATTCTACTGAAAATTCCACGATTCCCACCTGAAAGCTCGGGATCAGTTCTGTAAATAAAGTTGCCAGTCCGTACAGGGACATTGATAATACAAAAATCATTAATTTCTGAGACTGCGTCGCAGCTCCTTTTTGCGTAATAGACATTTTCATTCCTCCACATTTTTTCCTTTTTTATGTTGTTCATTTCATGTTTTTCTGTCTCCATCCCGGAAACAATTGTATTCTACCGAAAAAATGTAAGGGCTTCTATCACGCAACGGTAAAATGAAAGTAAAATTTCAAACATTTTCATTATGAAAATTAATTTTACTACATTTTCAGTAAAAACGGGCACAGCAGATTATCATTTCCACTGTGCCCGCCTGTTCATTTAATTATTCTCCACATTTCGAAGCCGGTGAACTACCCATTATCTGAAGTCAATGGGCTTCCTGCTTCACAGACCTCGCAACCTACTATCTCCACAGGCATTGATTCGGGCAGTCCCTGCCCTATATTATACTCTTGTTTTTTTATACTATTTGCCTTAATCCTTCCGCTAATATATTTTTTGCTGCATTTATATCTCTGTCATGCTTTGCCCCGCATTTCGGACATACCCACTTCCTTACGGACAGATTTTTTGTGTCTATATTCTGATATCTACAGACGGAACATATCTGACTGCTGGCATAAAATGTATCTATTTTGATATACTTCCTTTTGTTCCACTCTGCCTTATACTCTAACTGTCTTGTCAGCTCATACCACGATACATCTGTTATAGACCGTGCCAGATGATGATCTTTCAGCATATTTTTTATCTGCAGTTTTTCTGAAACTATCACTTGGTTTTCGCTGATAATCTCATGGGAAATCTTATGCAGATGATCCTTTCTGACATTTGTGATCTTCTCATGGCATATCGCTATCTGCTTTTTCTTCTTGTAATAATTATTGCTTCCTTTCTTTTTGTGTGCCAATTGTCGCTGCAGTTTTTTCAGCTTTTTCTCATATCTTTTTATTGCCTTTGGATTTTCGTATTTTTTTCCATCTGATGTGATACACAAATCTTTAATGCCCAGATCCAGACCAATCTCCCGCTTTGTGTGCAGTAATCCTCCATGCTCTGTTTCCACCAGTATTGATATATAATATTTCCCGCTTGGCACTTGCGATACGGTGGCCGATCTTATCTGACCGCTGAAATCTCTGTGCAGTTTTACCTTCACCTCTTTTAATTTCGGCAGTTTTACCTTTCCCTTCTCAAAATCTACCGCTATATTTCCATTCGTAAAATTTGTTGTGTATGACCTATGGTTATCGTGTTTACTTTTAAACTTCGGATACCCTGCATGTTTTTTAAAAAATTTCTGATAGGCAGAATCCATGTGATAGATTGCATTTGTCAGAGCAAATTTATCCACTTCTCTCAGCCATTCATATTCTTTCTTTAATTCTCGGTTGCAGTAGTTATTGCAGTCTGTTTTACTGACAGATTTCTTTTCCTTTTCATATTTTTCTTTTCGATATGCAAGTGTCTGATTATAAACAAAACGGCAGCAGCCAAATGTCTTTGCAATCTGCACCTTCTGCTCATTATCAGGATATATCCTATATTTATATGCTTTTAACATTTGCTGCCACCTTTTGTCTATCTCTGATTTTCTATATATTTCTTTAACATTTATGTTTCCATATATCTATATACAATCCGGATATATTCCGCTCTGAAAGGCATATCCTCCAACTTATCACGCAGCCGCCGGATGCCTACAGACACGGCGTTGTCCTCCACGTACTCCGCGCTGCCATCCGGCAGGTTAATATCCAGAATAAGCAGGTCATACTTCCGCTCCTTTAATAGCTGCTTCGCCTGTACAACAGTCCTACAGCGAACCAAAGTAGGCTCCGGACTCTACAGGGAGAAACTGATTTCCTCCGATAGATTCTCATCATCCTCCAATATTAAAATGTACTACTTGACATTTTCCTTCATGGATGTTTTCCTCTCCTGTGTTGATTATGATAACTCCCGCTCCACCGCCTTCCGGTCGCTCTCAGAAACGCACAGCATGTCCATGACTTCTGCAGCAGACCAGTCCAGTTTCTCCATCAGCCTGCGGATATTATCACAGAGCATAGAGATTCTCTGCTGCTCGGCCTGTGCAACGGCTCTTTCATCTGCCTCTCTCATCGCTTTTTCCACAGCTCTGTCAATCATGGTCTGTATTGCTTTACATGTCTCCATCTTTTTCTCCTCTTTTCTCATAATGATAGCTACCTCCTCTATTATCGCCTTTATATTACTATATAAAATATATTTTTACAATACCTTTTTTCTTATTTTATCATATTTGCAACAGACATGCTACTGGCTGTGAGCATAGCAAGCTTATTTCCGGCGCAGAAAAACAGCCGCAGCCCCAGTCCCCCATAGGGGATCCCGGAGCCGCAGCTGCCGATTATTTCATCTTCACTTTCTTCACATTAGAAAATGTACTGTAATATTTCTTACCGTTGACGGTCTTATAAGTCCGCACCTTGAAGTAATAGGTCTTTTTCTTTTTGAGCTTTTTCTTTGTGTAGGTGACCTTTTTGGCTTTTTTCAGGGTGGCTATTTTCTTGTAGCCGGAGTTTTTCTTCTTCGACATGTAGACTTCATAACCGGTGCATCCCTTTACCTTCTTCCAGGTGAGGCGGACGGATCTGGCGCTCTGTTTTTTGGCGGATTTCAATTTAGTTTTCTGCACCGATACGGTCGCCTGCTGTCCATTTTGGACTGCGTTGCTATCCTGACCGTTTGAATTACTGCCAACAGCTCCGTTGTTTTGTGCATCCTGCTGCTGACAGATACTAAGCTGTCTGGATACCGCTGCATTGGCTGCGCTGATCTGCTCTGCCGTGCTGTCCAAATCTGACACGATACGGACTGCGTCATTGTAAACCGCCTGCGCCTGTACATTTTTATTCGCATATGTTTTCAGCAAAGCCAGATTTCTGGTAACATCATCGCGATTCGGCAGTTTTAAAGGTGTGAACGCAAAACTATTGGAATCTCCTAAATCTGCTCCATAACACAGAGTAAACTGATACCGCACTACATCTCCATCCTTTGCCTGGCCGCCGGCCATCCCAACCTGAGACGCTTCGTTATTGACGAAATAGTACCATCCTGACATATCGCTGTAATCAAATTCAAACAAATCATTATTATCCTTTGCAGCAGCATATTCTCTGGCACTCTCATTGGTAGGAGGTTCCATTTTGCCGTCAGGTTCCATACTCTGAATACAATCTGGAATATCAACCACTTTGGTATCTGCTCCGATAATTCCTGAGAGATAAAAATTGTCAGTAAGCGTTCCTGTATTCTCATAATCATATCCTGCCGCCCGGATTACCCGGTCGAATATCTGCGCATAATTTTCACCCTCAGTGAAGGTTACCGCTGTCGGTTCCACCAGATAACCCTGCCCTAAACTGAATTTCTCCACAGATACATAGACTGTTCCACCCGCTGCTTCCACGGATTGCGCCCGAAACGCAAAAGCCATTATCAGAAACAGGGCAAAAACGGCAATTCGCCAACTCTTTCTTTTCATTCTGCAACTCCTCCCAGCTTATTTTTGATAATTTTATTTCACTTTAACAGCAATCACTTTGCTGAAAGAAGAGAATACCTTCTTTCCGTTGACCACTTTATAGGAGCGTACTTTGTAGAAATATTTCTTATTACGTTTCACTTTTTTGTCAACGAATGTTGTTTTCTTTTTAGACACCGTTTTGATTTTCTTATATTTTCCGTTTTTGGAGTTTGCTCTGAAAATCTGATATTTTTTAGCATCCTTTACTTTTTTCCATTTTAATTTTACGGATTTGCCGGATGCTTTTGCCTTTTTTATTTTTGTTTTGGCTTGTTCTGCCGTTGTATCTGTTGCTGCCGGAGTTTGTGCGGAAGGAGCCTGTGTGGATGGCATAGTCTGAGCCGGAGCCTCCGTAGATGGCGTTTCCTCTGTATTGCCGGCTGCTGCTTCTTCTTCCTTCAGCTGTGCGTCAGTTTTTACTGCATCCATGGCTTTTTTGGCCTGGGCCAGAATAGCATCCATGGTTTCCATATCAGAAGCCTGAGCCAGTTCTTTCTTCGCATTCTCAATAATCGCAGTAATTTCTTCTTTCTGTGCCTGACGGTAATCATTCAGGTTTTTATAAGTATCCAGCTGAGAGGAGATGTCTTCTCTATAGTCGTTTAAGAGCTGTTCCATCTTCGCTTCGGCGTTTGTCAAATATGACAGCTGTTCTTCTCTCACCTTCTGTTTATCTTCATCAGATAATGCGTCATAAAATACACGAATCTCTTTCACTCGAGCCGCATTATCCAAGGTAAGACTGTCTGTATCTGCCAATTCAGCAAAAATCGAGTCAATCTGACTTTGAAGCGCATAAAACCATAAATCCGTTGTGAATTCTCTACCGTCCTCTGTCACACAAATCACTGTACAGGTACCCTGTTTCAGTCCCCGAACATAAACCGTGTATCCGTCTTCACTGTAACGTGTGATTTCTCCCCGGCTCTCATCCGCCAGTTTCCATGTAATTTTCTGTCCCGCTGCTGTCGCCGGCTGAATACGTGCTGTTGCGTAAGCTTCGTCAAATACCGGAACGGTAGATGTTGAAAACCATATATCTTCAATCGGAGGTAAATTGCCGTCTACAGCTACTCTACAGGTTGCTTTTACATCACCCGCAGAAGCGGTAATGATTGCCATTCCTGCACTCTTGGCTGTCACCAGACCATTTTCATCCACAGATGCAACCGACTCATCTGAACTGCTCCAGGATACCACATCTGTACAACCCTTTGGTTCTACAGTTGCATTCAGCTGAAGAGTTTCGTTTTTATAAAGAAGTTTTTCTGTAACATCCAGCGTAATTTTTTCTGCCGGAATCCTTGTAAATTCATCTACATGCAGCGTAAAGTCAGGCATTTCAGAGAACCAACCCTCATACTGAGGAACTCCAATACCCGGCTCGCCTGCACCTGTTTGGTCAAGATCTGTCCCTAGTGGTTGTCCCCACCATGCACTAAATATTCCTTTGCTGGAAAATGTGTAATCTCCTGCCTCAATATTTTCCAGCGAAATCTCAAAGGAATTCTCTGTCGCCAGATCCCACTGACTGCACTGGCCTTTAAACTGACCTAATGTTTCATTTTCATAAGCAATGTACGTTGCATTAGAACCCATCTGCGGATTATAAATAGTTGCAAGCTTATATACAGGCATGGTAACGCCCCGGAAGCTTACGACTGCCGTATCTCCTTCTCTGATAACGTCATCCTCTGTAGCTTTATTTTTCACATTAACTTCAATAAAACGAGCGTCAATAATCCGGTAAACAGACTTTACATTTCCTTCTGCATCTGTTGCCTCGATACCGATGATATTACTTCTGTTCTCCAGATCTGCGGTATATGTATTGCCGTCGCCTTCTATCTCGACACCGTTGAGAGTCACTTTTACACTCTCTGCTTTTTCTGCCTTAACAGTAAATGTATACGGCGTTGTCTCGCCTTCATTATAATAGATAGTGTCGTAATGCTGCCAATTGTCGAACTCCTCATTGGTAGTAATCGTCGCCGTTCCTTTTTCTCCCACTGTAAATACGACATACCCAGTATTTACATCCGAACAGGCATCCCAATGCTGACCTTTATAGTCCCGTGCGTCATAGGTGACCTGTACAACAGCGGTTCCCGGTTTTTCTGCCGTAACCACAGCTTTATCAACAGAACCACTTTCCAGAGCGCCGGTATCTTCTGTACTTCTGGTTTCCTCCAGACTAATGACGTCTTCACCCTTGATAATCTCAAAATTAAAGTTCGGACGCGCCACGTCATTATTGATTACATCTGTCACAATCTGTTCCGTTCTCCACGGATATATCTCCGCAGTTTCACCAACTTGCAGCTCCTTTTGCTGATACTGCAACCAGATATCATTTTCAAAGTCATCATAAACTTTTGCTCTTGTTTTCTTGCCAAGATATCCTTCCGGTATCTCTGATTGGCCTGTGTCAACAATCAGAGTAATATCCGGAAGAGTGCCAAAGAACCCTTCTGTTCTTACTCCCTGTCCATCACTGAAATCATAGCCGGGACTCCACTCATTTGCTTTTTCATAAATAGTTCCGTCAGTCAGGTGATATGTGCCATCTGGTACATCAGAAAGAGTGATGGTACTGGTCAGACTTGACCTACTCTCGGAGCGTATTTCTTCCATGCCAGGAATATCGGTCTCATACACAAGCTGAACCTCTCCACCATATGTAGAACTCCATGCCTCCGATATATATCCCACTGGCACACTCAGGTCACTGAGACTGATAGATACTGTTCCGTCCTCGCTCTGGTCTACAGTGACATCGGTCTTTTTATTTTTCAGGTCAAAGGTTCCTTCCTCTGTCTCAAACTGAGTTTCTGAAATAAAAGAAACTGCCTTTCCCTGATAGGTATAAGAAATGTCGTCAGAATAGTAATATGTTTCGTATGCGTTTGATTGTATATCATCTTCTGTGATTTCCATTGTACGTTGATTCGTATCTGTCTCTTCCGCCCTGACATTGACTCCGCCTGCCCACAGACTTACAAAAGTCATGGCAATGGCCAAAATAAAAGACAGACCATATTTTTGTAAACTTTTCATAACTACTTTCTCCTTCTACGCCACATTTTTTCCGCCAATCTAAAAAAGATTGTTTTCTTATCATGCTCTGTGCTCTGTTTTCCTGTTGCTCCATCAATCATTTCCACGCTGAGCAAACGTTTCGATACTCTGATTATAATTGTGCTATATATATTATGCAAATAGGTAAAGCGGTCCATTTTTATACATTTCGCTTGCGCTAATCTTCATTTTTGTATACAATAACAAGATAAATGACTTGAAGAAAGGAGCCTTGCGACATGAAACAAGACCGGCAGGCAGATAAGATGAGAAAGGTTCTGCATTATCTGCTGGAACATATCAGCCAGGATATATCTGTGGAAGAAACAGCTTCCTGTTTTGGCAACAATCCCATCTATTTTGCAAAAATATTTGAAGAGTATTTTGAACTGCCTTTTCAGAAATATGTGAATAAGATTAAGCTGCGGAAAGCGGCGGAGGCTCTCCATGAGCACCGGGAACTGAAAAGTATTGCGGAAGAGTATGGATACGCGACAACCGGAGGATTCTCCAAGGCCTTCCGCAAGGAGTTTGGCGTCTCTCCGAGAGAGTTCTTAAAAAGAGGAACTCTTGTCCCTGATATGCCGCTGAAGTCTTCCGTCTGCGGAAGAAGAATTTCCATGGAATACGTCCGGAGCATGCCATTAACACTCGCCGGATATCCCATTCAGCGCGAGGAGGAAGGGCTGCTCAATACATTTCAGGACCTCGCATACGCTCACGAACACCCGGAGAAATATCCATTCTGGCCGGAGAGTCGGACTCTCGCCGGCGTCTGGTGGTGTAATACTGACGAGAAACTGTACTATCTGCTGGGATCTGTCGTGCAAGATGAAGCAAATGTACAGAAACCTTTCATTCCTCTGACTATCCCATCGGATAATTACGCGGTCTTTCATATCGAAGCAGTTAAAAATCCTCAGGATATCGTGGATGCTTCCAGAGCGCTGGCACAGTACATTTCTGCCGAATGGGCGCCGCTCAACGGGAAGGTCATCAATTACATGAGCTATCTTTTTGAAGTGTTTGAAGAGAAAGAATGCTGCATCTACGTTCCTCTGCTCAAAGGCATGGGAGGCATGAAGATGGACTACAATACCGGCAACGGTATCGACACCTGGATTCATTACATTGACAATCATATACTGGAGGATATCACCATCCGGAAAATCGCCAGCCATTTTCATTACTCTCCGAATCATTTTTCCGATATCTTTCAAATGTACTACAATGTGGATCTGCTGGAATATATCCAGAAACGCAAGCTCTATCAGATCGCGCGGGAGCTGAAAAGCGACGCGGCAGATGCGAGAAACATCGCGGAAAAATATCATTTCAAATCTTATGAACATTTTTCCGAGGCATTTTTTGAAGAATTCCACATGAGACCGGAGCAGTATGGAGATATCCAGTTTCAGATTCCGGATCTTCCGGAATATTATTCCAGCAACAAAAATAATCTGAAGGTCTCCTATACTTATCTGGAAGACTTCACCATGCTGGGCATGGAGATCAAGTCTCAACAGACGAAGAAAGAAGATGCCGCCGACATCCCGGGGCTGTGCGCCTTTTATTTCCGTCATGACTTCCCGGACGTCAAAGGCACCGCCTACGCCTGTCCTTCCGAGGGCAAGGAAGATAAAATCGGCCTGTGGAACACTGTCTACGATGAGTCTTCACAGAGCTTCCGCCATCTTTATATGCTGGGGCCTGTCATAAAAAATGTCGACGCTGTACCGGAAAATATGCAGGAGATCACCATCGCCGGAGGAAAATACGCAGTCTTTGAGACAGAACATTCTTCCGATAAACTCCATCTGGAAAGTGTCTACAAAATGATGACTATCTGCGTCCTGTACGGCTGGGTCAAAGAATTCCGCGTCCGCGTGGACCTGGACAGAATCACGTTTATGCGCTACCGCCACAACAAGCTATACACCTATGTGCCGATTTATGAATGATAGCCGCAGCCCCGGTCCCCCACAGGGGATTCCGGAACCGCGGCTGCCGATTATTTCATCTTCACTTTCTTCACATTGGAAAATGTACTGTAATATTTCTTACCGTTGACGGTCTTGTAAGTCCGCACCTTGAAGTAATAGGTCTTTTTCTTCTTGAGCTTTTTCTTTGTGTAGGTGACCTTCTTGGCTTTTTTCAGGGTGGCTATTTTCTTGTAGCCGGAGTTTTTCTTCTTCGACATGTAGACTTCATAGCCGGTGCATCCCTTTACCTTCTTCCAGATGAGACGGACGGATTTGGCGCTCTGCTTTTTGGCGGATTTCAGTTTGGTTTTGGATGGGGTGTACTGCACATCAGATGCTGTCAGTTGCTCTTGCTGCTTTTGCTGCTTTTGTGCCTTTAACACAGTTAATGTATTCTCTGCTTGTGTGAGTACATTTACCGTTGCCGACGGTATGAACGCTCTTTGTTCATTTGTTAAGGCATTGTATGCTACTCTGGCAGCTTTAATCTGATCTTCTTTAGATAAATCCACGTTTCCTATACTGTTGATTGCATCTATAACAGCATTGGCTGCCTGCTTATTTTTCAAATAAACGATAGTATTTTCCGCATCTTCCAGTTTTTTCAGGAATTCCTGCGTCACTTTTTGCTTTTGTGCGTCATTTAATGTATTATAAATATTACGCACTTCTCTGATCTGTTGTTCTTTCGCTAATGTTACCTCTCCAATCGCCTCAATACGATCCATAACCGACTGAGCTAAAGAGGTATTATAATTATCAACATACGCAGCAATCTGTTCTTCTGTTGGAAGCTCATTAAACACAGAATTCATTTTCGTTTTTCCTGTATCTAAATCTACGACTGCCTCATAAGCATTTCTATAAGCTGTCCTGCATGCATCATCCATAAAACATGCCGCTTTATTTTCATTAATCAAAGCAAGTCTCTTTGTTATCGCATCCCTATCCGGAAGATCCAGCGCCAGATCACTGTTCTTATACGCCGATCCCAAATCGGCGCCGTATCCATACAGAGTGAACTGCACGCGCATTATATCTCCATCTGAAAGCTGGCAGTCACCCATGGAAAATTCCGGAAATACACCATTTTGGCTGTACATCCATCCGGCCGAAGACATATAAGAAAATTCTTCCAAATCCGGGTATGTTACATTTGTCTCTCGTCCTGTCGGAGCTGTCAGCCCTTCTCCCGATGCGGTAGTCATATCTCCCATTGTAGTAATACACGCAGGCACCCGATAAACACCAGTGTCCGCATTGGTTATTCCCGAGAGATAAAAATACCCAGAACCATTATCTGTTATACCTTCATATCCATTTTCTTCCAGCACACGCAGCAACACATCAGAAAACTTCTCTCCTTCGTAAAAAGGAACAACAGCCGGTTCAACCAAATATCCCTGCCCTATTGTAAATTTCTCTACACTGATATAAATATCTCCTGCCTTTTCTGCTGCCATACTATCCGTATGCCAGAAAACACAAAACAGAAACATGAGCATAAAAGCTATAATATTTTTCTTCCATGTAATTTTTTTTCTCATGTCGGTTCACCTCATTCTATTTCAATGAGAGGGGAATCCCCTCTCATTGAAACCATTCTCTTGTCGTTATCGAATCACAACAGAACTTGCCTGTCCTTTATTTTTAAAAAGCTTTTTATATTTTTTCAACTGCTTTTTCGGAACTTTGATAACCGCTTTTTTATTTATGCCTTTAAATGCTTTTGCGCCGACTTTTTTCAAAATCTTTGATTTTACGGTTATTTTTTTCAGATTTTTACAGCCAAAGAAAGCTTTTTTGCCTATGGATGTCACGTTCTTACCGATAACCACAGTTTTTAACTTTTTATTGTTTTTCAGTGCGTTTTTGGAAACAGAGGTTACCTTATAAGTATCATTTCCAATCTTTATTGTTGCAGGTATAGCAATTTTGGATGCTTTTTTCTTTACGGAATCTGTATATGCCACTGTCTTTGCTGACATACTTGTTACAACATACTCATTCGCTCCAACAGAAACTTTCTCACCGACCGTGGCAGTTGCCGGGGTCTGCGTACTTGTTGACGGCTGTGTCTCTTCCGGAGTCTGCGTACTCGTTGACGGCTGTGTCTCTTCCGGAGTCTGCGTACTTGTCGACGGCTCTTCCGGTTCCTCCGGTACATTTGTAACCGTAACATTTACTGTTGCCATCTCTCTGCCGCTGTCCAGGGCATAAACTGAAATCACAGCCTGTCCCTCGCTTACTCCGGTAACAATTCCATTATTATCGACAGTTGCCGTTTCCGTATCGTTTGACGTATAATATACACTCTGATTTGTCGCGTTTTCCGGAGAGATAACGGCGTTGATCTCTGCCGTTTTATCTTCTTTGGTCAGATTAATAACCACATTCTCTGTTGTTGTAATGTCATCAACCAGCACCATATTGGAAGCCAGGTCAGGATAGCTGATATTCTGGTACCAAACCATCGTTTCCATGTCATCTTCTGTCTCTTCTGAAATATTTACTGTGTTCAACAGATTCACTACGGTACGATTTACAAATTCTTCTGTCAATCTGCCTTCACCGACCTTAGATTCACCCAGAGAGGAATCATAGTAAACATTGGTACAATCCGTAATCCGATTGGAGATGATAGAAGAATCCGTTCCAGATACTTTTCCGATATTAAAACTATTCTCTATCGTGGGATTGTCGTCTTTACTTGAGATCAATCCACATGCCGGTCCTCCGTCTGAGGATATCGAGGCAATGTTTCCCACATTCTTTATTTGCAGCTCCAGACCTATCGCTACGCCTGCAATTCCCACTGCATCCGCTCCATTTCCTGCAAAAACGGAACCATAATTCATGCAGTTTACAATACCTTCTCCCACATTTTTCGACTGCGTCTTTGCAATCCCTGCAGCACCCTCCTTAGATGATTTCTTATTGCCTATCTCTTGCACCGTTGCAAAGTTCACACAATTCTTTATCTCTGACCAAGAGTGTGCAACAATACCTCCTGCGGTCTTTGTGCTACGCACTTCACTTCCCGGCAATGTCCGGCAGCCATCTATGTAAGTAAATCTATTATCTTTACTTGACGGATTCGCAGTACATCCGACAATTCCACCACTATACTGTTTTGTCGCTTGTATTATCCCATCCACATTACAATCAGTAATATAAGATGGTGTTACAATATCAGTGGAAATTCTTCCTGCAATTCCGCCTGCATAATAAGATCCTGTTACCGTGCTTCCTTTCTTTAAATGGCAGTTTTTGATTGTCGTCGTCATCCCTCTTCCTATGATTCCACCAACTTCATAGCCGCCGTTTATGGTTCCACTAAAGCTGCAATTCTCTACCGTAGAATTATCAGCATATCCGATAATTCCGCCTGTATAACCTGTAGTGGTCCTTCTGTTATGATCTGCAGGATGAACCAGAGTTATATTTCCTTCCACCGCAAGATTCTTAATCGTAGCATTATTAATAAAACTGAACAAGGCATAATTATCATTGATCAAAGCTATATTACTGAGATCTGTATAATCCGTCTCGTCATAAATCCGTAAATTACGAATCGTGTATCCATTACCGTCAAAAGTTCCATTAAATGAATGCTGATCCGATGGCATAAACGTATATTTTCCTATGGGCGTCCAGTTATCAATCCCTGACAAATCAATATTCCCGGTCATCTTGATCGTTTTTCCTGAAAAATCATTTCCTTCATTTACAAGCTGTGCCAATCCCATTAAATCTGCTGCCGTACTTATCTCGTAGCTTTCAGCATCCTTTGAATACCAGTCTGTTGCCGGCTGCACATCCGCCTCCCCTGCCTGTACTGTAATGGCGGAACCCGGCAAAAAAGCTGTCGGAAGCGATGCTGTCGCTACAAGAGCTGACATAAAGATTGCCATTGTTTTTGTCATTATATTATTCATAAGTTTCTCCTTTCCTGCTGCGGCGAATATTATTTTATGTGACGCCTTATTGAATCGTTATTGTTTTACCACGATTTTTACCGTCGCTTTTTTTCCATCCTTCCAGGCGGTAATTTGGGTGATTCCTTTACTTCTGGCATTCACTTTTCCCTTTTTGGAGACCACTGCCACACTTTTATCGCCGGAACTCCATTTTACTTTTTTCCCTGAAATACTTCTTCCGTTGGCAACTGCTTTCAACTTATAGGTTTTTGCAGTTTTTAAAGAAAGAACTACTTTTTTCTGCTCCAGTTTCAAAGATGGTTTTTTAACTTTTACTTTACAGATAAAGGTCTGCCCCTGATACGTCGCCGTAATCTTCGCGCTCCCTTTCTTTTTTGCAGTTATCTTTCCATTCTTTGTCACTTTCACAACAGACGTTTTGCTGGATTTCCATTTTACCTGTTTTCCGCTGACTTTCTGTCCGTTATATGTCAGAATCAATTTGGTTGATTTTCCACTGCCTTTGGTGTATAAAACAGCCTTTGTCTGATTCAAAGAAGATGTGTTAGTCATATCCTTCTGCGCGTCGGTACCGGTTGCAGAGAAGTCTGCCGCGGCTCTGTAAACGGTTATGCTGCATACTGCCTGATTTCCGTTCTCCAGCGTTCCCGTGATCGTCACTGTTCCGGCATTTTTCCCTGTGACACCGCCTGTCTTTTCGTCAAAATCTGCGACAGTCGTATCACTCACTGTCCATGTGATCCTGGCATTGTCCACACTTGTCACAGCTTTAAGCGTCTGTATCTCCCCGGTCTTTACACGCATGCCCGCCGGTTCAATGGTAATTGTAGCCATTTTCAGGGCTTCTATCCGTTTTTCTGCGGCTTCCAGATTGGAAAGATTGTTCACACATTTTTTCTGCGTGGCAGTGAGGGCTTCATAAGCTTTCCGGGCTGAAACGACTTTATATTCATCGCTCAACTGCACTGTTCCCAGCGACTGGATTCTTTCAATTACAACAGAAGCTATCGGCATATCTTCTTCCGCTTTTTTGAGCTCCAGAAGCGTATATTCCGCTTCCACAAGAGTACGGTAATTTGTGACCTGTTTCTTTTCTTCATCACTCAGGGCATCATATGACTCTCTTGCCGCCTGTATGGTTTCCTCCGAGTCCAGAGTTACACTGCCAATGGCGTTAATCTCAGTCATCACAGACGTCACTGTACCCATTCCATCCAGAATAGACTGGTACTGTTCACGGGCGTCCTGCCATGCAGCGACTGACTCTTCCTTAAGATAAGCTTGCAGCGCATCATCCATGGAATCATACAACTGAGAGATTGCATCAAGCTCTTCTCCGCTGTTCGCTCCCACTGTTCCCAGCGCAATTATCTTTCGCTCCAGTTCCTGTATGCTGTCATAGGATTGCTGCAGCTGTTCCCATTCCTGTTGACGGCTGCAAAGATTCTGATACACATCCTGTGCATCTTCTCCAAGAAGGCCGTCCTGACTCAGAGCTTCATACATGAGAAATGCTATCTGAATATCCGCTTCCGATTCCAGATTTACCGATGTTGTGATCGACTGTACTTTCTCCGTAAAATCCTCCTGGGTAAACTCTTCTCCGGATATACTCCATTCGTAGATGGTTATCAGCGCCTCCACGTGGAGAAGTTCCGGATAATTCGTTACATATGACGACGCCTCCGGAAGATCTCTGGTGATGTTTTCATCATAAAATGCCCTTGCCGCGCCTGCCGCCTCTTTTACAGAAGCTATATTATCTGCTGTTATTTCATAATCAGCGCCCAGGGTATCTTCTATCTGTGAGATATAATACATCGCCTGATCCGCAATGTACTGTCGGTTTTCTTCCGATACCAGATTATCATAAACTCTCCGTGCTTCCAGAAGTTCCGGCAGATTGCTGACCAGCTGTCGGGCTTCTCCTTCCGGCAGCGCATTATATGCTTCTTCCGCAGATTCTATGGCATTGCCGCTGTTATGATTTACTGTTCCTATCTGGTCAATCAGGGCGATCACCGTTTCAGCAGCTTCCTTTGCTTCGTTCAAACTGGTCAGGCGTTTCAGTTCTTCCTCAGCATTGAGCAGCTTATCGTAATTTGTGACATGTGCTTTCTGTTCTTCATCCAATATCTCATAAGCAGCCCGCGCCGTTTCAATGCTCTCCTGACTGTCTAATGTAATGATGTCTCCTATCGTATCAATGACCGCAATTACGCTGTCCGCTGTTTTGATGGCTTCGATCGTTTCTTCCGCTTTCAGAAGTATCTCCAGCCTTTCCTTCACAGCTTCTTCTTCTCTCTGCCTGTCATTCAGTGCGTTATATGCGTCTCTTGCCTCCTGCACCCTAGCGGCCTTTGACAGATCGACCTCTTCAATCTCTTTTACGGCATCGAGAAAAACATCAATCTGATGAATGTAATCATATTCTTTTGCGAGTACACGATAGTTGGTCACATAATGTTCCAGCCTTTCATCTCCATTCAGAGCCTCGTAAGCCTCCTGCGCTTTCAGAACAACATCCCTGTCCTTATAAGCGACAGAATCAGCCTCCGGAAGAGTATCAATCACAGCAATAATATCGCGCACCTGCGTTCTTTCTTCCGCTGTTCCCTGGAATACATCCGGTTTCTCGCCATTTATGGCGTAAACAGCTTCCTGAAGCGCGTAATACTCCTCGCCATGTTCACTGACGCCCTGTTCTTCTGTCCTGTATTGTGCCGCCTCGCAATATGCGTCGGCCAGAACCGTCTTCAGCTCCTCATCTGTGTTATCAGACTCCAATAATCGTTCCGCTTCATCCAGTAATTCATTGAATCGGTCGTTGGTCAGCGCATATCTTTGCCATACATTGGCGCCATTATACAGGTCTCCGACAGCAATCACCGCATCCTTATTATAGCCGACTCTACCTTCCGATGGCGATCGCAGGAACGTTCCATCATCCTGCTGATATTCCTCAAGCAGTGAAATACCGTCTACCAGTCCATGCAGTCCTTCCACCTGCCATTCTTCCGTACCGACATCCACCCCAAGGGATGTCAAACCAGATACCACGCAGGCATGAGAATTAATATTCCGGTTGGTATAATAGAAATTCTCAAAAGCGCCGGTGACTTCATAACCATTTACTTCGGTCGCTTCGGCCAGCTGAACTTCTTTTATTGTTTCCACTGCCATACCCAGCTTTTCTTTTACGCCTTCTTCATTCAGATGGTTCGATAGTGCAGCAAAAGCCCAACCCCGCATATCCAGATCAAAACCTGTATCACAGGCCTGACTGAGAACAGTATCCAGAAGTATGCTGTCCAACGGATATCCGGCTGCATCCAGCGCAAGAAGAGTCCAGATGTTATTAGCATAAGGCCCATAATATCCCGGCCCCATATTTGCCAGAGCCTCTACGTAGTTCACTCCAAGGTAATTGTATGGATTCTCTCCCGACATCACAAGCTGGAGAATAACAGCTGCATAGGAAGTCGCCTGGGTATAGTTATAAGAAGTTACATCACCTGCCAGTGTTCCCTCCAGATAGTCTTCTCCAAGACTGGCTGCCCGGAACGTTCCCCAATAAGAGTCCACCGGCTGTGAATTGCGAATCTCTTCAAGATAACCCCCGCTGACCATCTTATCTATCATCTTTTTCGCGCGATTTCTGGTTTCATTTCCAATACCCGTATCCGTTCTCTCTATGGCCACTGTGTAGGTATTCGTATCGCCGTTCGGCGCCGTAATTTTAAACTGGACATTATGAACAGAAGACGCAATGTTGATCGAATGTAAATCGGCATCGGAAACACTTTCTTCTTTTTTTCTCTCCACATAAATATCCAGAGTGGTATTTGGAGAGCCCTGATAATTTAGGGTAATTGTATCAGAATCATCTTTTTTCAGATAATAGTATTGGGTCTCCCGGTCATAATCCTGCGTAAACGAACCGCCCTGGGAAGGATATAATCTTTGAAGCTGTACATCGCTCTCAATCCAGTTAATATGCAGTAACTCCGTTCTGCTTTCTCCGTTTTGCGCTGTAACCACTATCGAAATCTCTTTCTGTGTCTCCGGATTCAGCTCCATATAAAAACCGCCGTGAATCCGTTCAGAATCCGATATGTCTACTGTGCTTGACTGTTCCTCTCTGAACACCTTCATCCAGACGCAAGGGCTGCTGGAGTATAAATCCACCCATTTTTCTCCCGATGTGCCATCCTTTTCATACACTTCATACTGACAGAACTGAAACTTCGCATCCGTTATATTATCCAATGCTTTATAAACTTCAATGGAATCAATTCCGGTATTTTCACTCTCCGCCGCCAACGTATATTCCGATGAAGATTCTTTATAAATCAAAAAGATTTTTGTAAAGGCACTCTTCTTATCTACACTTCCGGAGCATGCGGAACGGATTCTCTCATTACTCTTCATCCAATCGTCGGACATACTCTGCACAGTGAGAATATTCCAACCTTCTTTGAGGGGGAGTTCCGGACTGATAGCGCCGTCATCCAGTTCTATCCATTCCCCATCATTCATCTTTACACAGTAGGTCCTCTGCCGGTAGTAATAATAACTATCCCTGTGGAGCGCATTTTTTCCATCTGTATAGTAAACCTCCATATCCGGGCAGAAAGCATCTCCTCCTTCCGGCATCTCTTCATCCGACACCCGCTGTATTCTTATGGATTCTACTCCATCCGGAACAGAATATTTTTCTTTATCGCCCAGCGAAACCGACGATACGTAATCCCTCGTACCAAAACTGCCATTTGGTTCTGTGGAAATCTCTGTATTTACTCCATAAATACAGGAATTCTTTTCCTCATTAAATATCTCACTAAACCCTTCTAACTTCTCGCTTTTCCCTTCTGTCCCGTCATATAGAGTAATCTCACTGCTTCTGTACTGGATACTGCTTGAGGCAGGATTCACCTCATCCAATAAAATTTTATGTACCGTTGACAACTCTCCATCCTGCACCGTAACATATAGGACTTTGGCTGGCGTCTCTGTCAAAAGGCTTCCCGGCGAAGTGGTAAACACACTTCCCTCCGTGTCAATCTGAACCTCACCCTCCTTTTCCAGATGATAATACCCTACGGAAGTATCGATCTCCACGGCGAGCAGGCTGCTCCCATCAAAATCATCAATGGAATCTGAAACGGACACAATACGCGCAGTATCCGATTCTAATTTGCCTGTCAAAATAATATAAGTGCCTTGGTAGCCTATGAAATGCGGCATGGCGCAGTATATATGTTCTTTCTCGTCCATCAATGTCACATCAGACCATTGATTCCACGACGCACGGGTCAGCGTGTTGTCATGTGTCTCTTCATCATAAACTGTAAAATTACCGCTATAATGAAATATTTCCAGATGTTCAAACTCTGTTGAACGGTTCTCCTCCGCTTCCACCTGAATCCCCGCTCCCAGCAGCAACCCCAGCAGCAATCCGGTAATACACAAAAAAAATTTTTTCATACTACGTCTTCCTACTTTCTTCCTCTTTTATAAAAAGAGCCGCGTCCCGCAATTTGATATGCAGGACGCAGCCCATTCGCCTTATACTCTTACCTGCTAAAAATTATTCGTTTTCACGATAAATCATATAAAGCCTGATGATCAGTTCGCATCCGGAATCTCGTATGGAGTTGTGAAAGTGTATCCAACATTATCTTCCACATGAGTAAAATCAATGCTGTCGATATCGCTGGCCTTGTAAGCTGTCGCATAGCTGGACGCATATTCACCATCAATCGTCAGAGACCAGTAGGCGCCGGTCCATTGATAGGTATAGAGACCGGTTATCTCATCGTAGCTGATAAAGGTATAGTTATTAACCGTATCCTGACCCAGATATTTACTGATATACAGTCCGGCTTCTCCCTCCTCATTCACATAATTCTGGTCATAATCGCACGCCAGAAGTCCGCTTGCCATCTGGTCCGCAACAGACTGTCCATAATTCTCCACCGCATACTCTAACAAGATATCCGCCGCCGTGATCTCACCCTTATTCTCCGCATTATCTGGAATATCCGGATAAAGATTGGTCGAAGGCATGGTATAACTTACTTCCTCTCCGCCAATTGTTAAGGTCGGCTGCGTCTTCTCCGCCGCAAACGATGTCACACCCATCGCCAGCACCATAATCATAGCCATCAATAAAGCGGTTACCCTTCTAAATTTTTTCATGTAATCTCCTCCTTTTCTGGAAATTTAGAAAACTTTTGTAACACTGCTCCGGAATCCGGGGCAGGTTTCCTGCTGCCGCCCGTCCCGCGAAAGCAGGGAGCGGCCTGGTTGACATGTTCTATACCAAAGGATGAGCGCTCGTTTCCTTCGTATTTTTTACCTGTCACTCCCTCCGGCTTACCCTCGCCGGAGAGAATACAGAACGCGTCGACAATTCAAGATGAAATGAAATAAGGTGTTGAGCTTGAAAAGTAAACGTATGTTTTTGTGTTATTTTAACATTTCAGGGGAATTCTAGCAGAAGAGCTATGCGAAGGGCGCATCCCTGCCGCCCTCGTCTGCCTCACAGTAGGGGTAAGCCTGCTCCGGATTCTCACCGGATTCCTTTTTCTTCGTAATTTGCATCGGAACGCTCCTCAGGAGGGGAGTTGTTCTGACCTGACGGAGCGTATCCAATGTTTACCACTGCTTATATTGTAGCGCACTGCATTCATAAAATCAACAAAAAAGTAGTTACCTTTTCTCTTAACTTTTTCCCAATTTTTGTAAATTCTTATTTTATCTATTCGCCCGCTGTGCAGATGATTTTCCGGGCAAATGCATCGAGATACCGGCGGCTGAGAAGATGGACGACCATCCCAGGGGGTTCCTCTGCTCTGGCTTTCCCTGTTCCGCCGCGCGCGTTGGCTGCATCGCTCTCTTCCGGGACTGGCTGCACGCGGGACGTTTCGCTTTCCTGTTCCAGGCCGGACAGCGCCAGCAGCTCTTTTGCCGCCGCACAGGCTTCCTCGTCGCTCAGCAGTCCCCATTCCGTTTCGTCGAGAAGGTGGGCGTAGAGAGCCGCCCAGGTCACCAGCCTGCTGTCGGCGGATAGAATCTCCAGCCGGCGAGTGAATTCCGCCCGGGTGAGGGATTTGTCCCGGCAGAGCTCCCAGAGGGCGTCCTCTGTGACGCCAAAGCGGCCCAGTCGGCAAAGAACATTATGCTGGTAAGCCGGGGTGAGGCCGGACTGGCGGGCGAGGGCTTCTTTGACGGCGGCTTTCACGGTGACGCCGATGTATTCACCCAGTTTGGTGTTTTTGCCCGCGTTGGTCAGGCGGGCTGGCGACTGAGGGTTGCTGACAACAATGACGCCGTCGGTGCCGGAGCCGGTGGCGATACCGTTTGAGGAATGGCTGGGCGCCTGGAGCTCCTGGATGGCGGCGGCCTTGGCTTCCGTGCAGGTGACCAGACTGCGGGCCATGGCGCCCGGGGTCAGATTCGCGTCAATGTGCAGCAGGATGTTGATGGTTCCCGGCCCGGCGGGATCGAATGTATCGCCGTGCTCATGCCAGAGGGCCGGGTCGCCGGCGCGGCCGCCGTTGTGTTCGATGCCGGCGGTGACGATGGCAGTGACGGTGAAGTCTTCGTAGACTTTCGTCTGTATGGATACATTTTCCATGCTGGCCGCCGTGCACAGGCCGGTACATTTCTCCGGTCGCAGTCCCAGATCTTCTTTCGCGATGATGTTCATGTGTTCCTCGTAGGTATCCCCGCGCATAACGCAGCCCATACCCGCGCCCGGATTGATGTCCACGTTAAAAACGGCTGTCAGGTTCTCCTGGCAGCCGCCGTTATCGGGTCCGGTCCCGAGCACATGGCGCGGCCCGGCAAATTGCAGAACCAGCGCTTTTTTGTAGCGGTGCAGTTCATCGTCGTTGGATAACTGACATAGTTTCATCTGTGCTCCTTTCTCTATGCACCGTATGCTCGTTTCTGCGTCCGCATACGGTGCTGGCCGAATCAGATATAGCCCAGCAGACGGCTCTGCGCGTCCACGAAGGCCTCGTATTCTTCTCTGCTTTTCTGATCAAATTCTTCTGTAATATATATAGGATTGATTCTCTCCATCAGCTCTTTTACCCCTTTTCCGATAAAAGGCTGATGGAGGTCAATTTTGCAGGCATGTTCATAGGCGAGCCCGAAGAGCTCGTAAAAAGAATATTGTTGAAAGTCCATGGGATGCTTCTTCCAGTCTTCTTTCTGTTTCCTGACATAATCGCCGCTCAGAGACATCTGAAGATGCACTCCTTTCACCCACCGGGTAATGGGAACCCCCGCCGCCTCATGGGCGTCCAGCATAGCGTGCACATAGGCCACCGCGTCCTCCGGGGTCTTCAGTTCGCTGCTGGTGTTCATATAATGTCCGGTATCCAGCATGATACCTTTTTTCTCGCTGTGGATACCCTCCACCATCTTTCTTGTGAGAGCGGGGTCTTTCAGATTCAGGCCGCTCCACCAGAGATTTTCCACCAGGAAATCAAAAGGATATTCCCTTTCGTCAAGGAGGGTGTTGATGACCTCCAGGGCGGCGTCGATGACCTCCTCATCGCTGTACCGGTACTGATACATATAGCTCTCCCGCAGGGTCGTCTCCGACACATGGAAGACCACATATTTCGCCCCCACCGCCTCGGCGTAGGCCAGATCATGCCGCAGGCAGTCCAGGTATGCTTCCCTGTCCATGCCCCCGTAATATTCCACCCACTGCTCCCGGGAGTCAAATTCCTCGTCCAGCCGTTCATAATTGCCCAGCCAGTAATCCATCCAGAAAATATGGAAATATAAATGTACGCCGTTGACCATGTCCGGCAGAATCTTGCCCTGGTCCGGTTCTCCGGCCAGGATCACTTCGAGGCCGTTGAGACCGCCTTTCGTATAAGCGTTCCGAATGTCCTCGCTGTCTTTATAGCGGTCCAACATTCCCCCATAGACGGAAAAATTCATGGACCGGTATTCTGGTATCTGTTTCACGTTTCCCTCCTTTTCGTGCCGCGCGGCTTTCGCGCCGTCATTCATTCCGCTCCGCCGCCCCGGAGCACATCTTTCGTGCGTCCGCCTGTCCCACTCCCGTATCCCGGGACTTCGCGTCTTACAGTAATCCGTACTTTATCTTAATCCTCTGCAGTTTCTCAAGGAGCGGCCGCGCACCCAGCCACAGAAAGATAAATGTGGAGGCAGCATGCACCAGATCCACCGGTGCGCCGGATATGTAGATTGCCAGCAGACCGCTCCATGTAAATTCATACACGCTCATGAAGAGCGCCGCCGGATTCATGATGCCGCCGTAGATAAAAAATGTCACAAGGAAGCCGTAAATGCACAGGGTCAGCCGTCTGGCCGGCAGCAGGCCTTTCTGGTGAAGGACCCCCGTGAGAAAACCGATGAATCCCATGGCGAACATCTGCCACGGCGTCCACGGTCCCTGTCCGAACAGAAAATTGCTGACCAGCATGGTCACCGCTCCCACCAGGAAGCCCGCTTCGCCTCCGAAAGCGATGCCGCTGATGATGACGATGGCCACGATAGGCTTGAAGCTTGGCAGCATAAAGAACGCCGCCCGCCCGGCGCAGGCGAGAGCCGCCAGCGACGCCAGCACGATCATCTCTCTGGCCTGGGGTTTTCTTCCCTCAAATACCATGAAAAACGGAATCATGGCGTAGATCATGATGACCAGGCTGATAAAATAGTAGACCCGGCTTCCGAAAATAGTCTGCAAAATGTTCTGCGGCGCGTAACTGGTTCCCCGGAACAGATAGACGCCCAGGGCGATGGTAAGGGGGATCAACACCAGAAGAAGCAACAGGCTGACCTTCGTCCTCTTGGACAGTTTGCGTTTCTCCGTGGTGATGAACGCCTCCGAATCCACCTCGAAAATATCGTCGTAGAGCACCTGATCGCCCGCGCCGCCTTCTTCCTTAAGCTCCGCCGCCATATCTTTTATCCCGGCCAGTCTGCCCGTCCGCCGTTTCCGGTTGACAACACTCTCCGGCAGCACGGCGGACGCCAGCTTTCTTCCCAGATTATCGCATTCCACCGTCTCCGATTCATAAAACCGCCGCAAAAATTCCGTTCCTTTTTCTCTGTCCGCCGCAGCGTCTGTATTCATGTGAGACATCGGATCACATCCTTTCCAGTCACCGCCCGCGGAAAATACGTTCTCGCCATGCGGTTGGCCGCCGTGGTGTAAAAGTTATTACCGGCAAAGAACTCTTCCGGAGTGCCGGAGGCGGCGATATTTCCGTCAAAAAACAGGCCGCACCGGTCTCCGTGACTGGCGCAGAACTCAATGTCGTGGGAGATCATAAAGATGGTTACTCCCTGCTCTTTGAGCAGCTTCAGAATATCCGCGAATTCTTCCTTGAAATAACTGTCCATGCCCTTGGTCGGCTCGTCCATCAGCAAAATCCTGGGCCGCAGAAGCAGAATCTTTGCCAGAGCCAGCCGCTGCTGCTCGCCGCCGGAAAGGTCATAAGGATGTCTGTGCAGAAGGCCGTGCAGATGAGTCACCTCCACGATGCCGTCCACCGCCTCCCACTTATCCATGGACAGATGATACTCTTCATTTTTCTTCTCCTTCGTGCCGCCGACCATCTCAAAAAGCTCTTTCTCCACGGTCTTTTTCACAAAAAGAGACTGGGGATTCTGCGGCAGGACGCCCAGCATTCCCCGGAACAGTTCTCTGTCGCTGTACCTGCGGATATCTTTTCCTTTCAGGAGGATCTTTCCCCGGTACGGCTTTCTTAAGCGGCAAAGCATAGAGAGCGTTGTGGTCTTACCTGTGCCGTTTCCACCCAGAAGACAGTAGAATTCGCCTTCCCTGATGGAAAGATTTAGTCCCTTCACCACATCCGGCAGTTCTTTTTCATAGCGGAACCACACGTCCTTACACTCCAGCAGAGGCGTTTTGCTGCCCGCCGGTACATTTTCCGTGTCGTGTCTCCCGGCTGCTTTCGGTATCTTCCGCTCCGCGCAGACGGCATCCAGCCATTTGCGCCCGTCGCGGACGGTGATTGGACAGGCAAGAGTCTGCCCCGTATCCACCCTGGCATAGATCTGCATCGGCACCGGCATGGAAAGGAACATCTCATGATTGCTTTCTTTCAGCACCTGCCCGATGTGGTCGGGAGTCCCTTCCGCAAAGATAGTCCCCTCCTCCATCACAACGACCCGGTCCGCCGACGGAAAGACTTCTTCCAGACGGTGTTCCGTCATGATGATGGTGGTTCCCAGATCCCGGTTGATCTTCTTGACAGTCTCCAGAAAGTCTGAGGCGGCGATGGGATCAAGCTGGGAGGTGGGCTCGTCAAGTACCAAAAGCTCCGGATGCATGGCCATGATGGAAGCGAGATTTAAAAGCTGCTTCTGTCCGCCGGACAGATCCGCCACATTTTTGTAGAACCAGTCCTGAATCCCAAAATAGCTTGCCATCTCCGCCACCCGGATGCGTATCTCCTGATTAGGACAGCCCAGGCTTTCCAGTCCGAAGGCCAGCTCGTGCCAGACCTTATCTGTCACGATCTGATTATCCGGATTCTGGAGTACATAGCCGATCTTGCTGCTCTGCTCCCGGTTGCTCATCTCCTGAAGCGGCGTCCCCTTAAAAAGTACCTCGCCCTTTCTCTTTCCGTGGGGCGTAAGCGGAGTCTTCAGATGGGTGAGCAGCGTACTTTTGCCGCAGCCGCTCCTGCCGCATAAGACGAGAAACTCGCCCTCTTCCACGGTGAGATTCACATGATTGAGCGCCCGTTTCTCCTCGCCGGGATAGGCGAAGGTCAGCTCACGGATTTGTAAAAATGTATCTAAACTTCCCATAAACGGTATCCTCCCGCTACTTCTTTTCTTATGTCTCTTCTTCTGAGCTTCCACATCTGCCGGTCCACAAGCTCCAGCGCCACAGGCATCAGACAAAATGCCAGATAAGAGAAAAATACCAGGGCGCTTCCCGGCGTAAGCGGGAGTCCTTCTATAATGATCTTCGGATTATACTGCGCGAAGGCGAAGCCCTGCGACGCTCCGTATAACGTCACGCCAAAGGTCACAGCCATGAACACCAGGCAGATCTGATCTCTTTTGTCAAACCGGTAGAGGAAAAATGCCGTTCTTCCCTTCTCACCGTATCCCCGGCACTTCATGGAATCCGCCGTCTCGATGGCGTTTTCCAGCGCCCAGGTCACAAGGATGGAAAAAATAGTGATGCCGTGTCTGGCGCGTTTGATGACGCTGCCGTTTGACACGCTCCTGCCGATACATTTCTGCCCGTCGGAGATGACCCCCATCTGCCGGATGAACTTCGGCACGAAGCGCAGGCACATGGACAGGACCAGCGACAGCGCCGGGATAATCCTTCCAAACAGGTAGATAAACTTATCCGAGGTCATGACTTCCGTATAGCAGGAGAACCAGATGAGGGTGCAGGCCAGCATCAGCGCCATGATGACGCCGTACACGCAGCTCTCCAGCGTAAACGGATTGCCGTTATACAGGTACCCGATGATCGTCACCCCATAATGATTGAACATGGGATTAATCAGCGCCACGATGACCATGGCCGGCAAAGAAAACAGCAGATTAAACCGCAGGGTGTGCTTCACGCCTTTCAGCAGAAAGGAGTACGCGATTCCCGTCACGAAGGAAATGCCCAGCAGGACCGGGTGGGTCACAAACACGGTCACCCCGATGGTTCCCACAAAATACAGCATATTCAGTATGGGATGGTAGGTAGAAAATGTGTCTTTCATATGTTGTCTCCAATCGTCTTACGTCGTTGTGCCGGCAGCTGTCCACCCGGCTATTACTTTTTAGTACATGGAGTTGTCGCCCACATCCTTGCCCAGGTCGCAGGTATATACCCAGTTGATAACGTCGCCGTCAGAAACGGTATATTTGCTGCAGCCGTAATTCGGGAACCAGCCGTTTACGTTGTACATCCAGCCGGAGAGCTCGCCGCAGTCAAATTCATAGAGCTGGTTGATGCCTTCCACATAGGCGGAATCATACATCGGCGTGTAGGTGGATTCCATGTGGATGCCGTTGGCCTTGCAGACAGCCTGCAGCACGTCATGGACGGAATCGCCCTCGGAGAATTCCACAGTGGTCGCCGGAAGAATCCAGCCGTCCGAAGGAACGAACTCTTCCTTGCCCTGCGTCAGGTTGTCCATATTATTGAGAATCGTGGAACAGCTGATGGAGATCGTACAAGTCAGTGTGGACGTATCGTTGGCCACATCATCATTCCTGATGTCTCCGCTGCCCGAGGAATCGCTGCCGGAAGAATTACTTCCCGAGGAACTGTCATTCTGTGCAGATGCATCGCTGCCGCTGTTTCCGCCGGATGCGGAACCATTGCCGGACGCATTATCCGTACCGGAACCGCTGCCGGATGCCGTACTTCCTGCTGCGGAACTTCCTGCCGCTCCTGTTTCTCCGCCGGCTGTCGTACTTCCGCCGGATGCGCTGTTGGCCGCGTCAGCCCCTTTATTCTGCGCGCCGGTGATGCCGCCCACGATGTAGCAGTCGCCGTCCAGGGATGTCACTGTCATGGTCAGAGTTGTGGTTCCGGCCACGGGAGCCGTGCCGGCCGCCGTGGCGGCGTTATTATCCGCAGCGGCTTCTGTACCAGCCTCGTCTGTGCTTTTTTCAGCGTTGCCGTTGGCGGCATCGGCCGCATTGTCGTCCTCCGCCTCCTGCGGCTGGCTGTCGATGGTCACATCACTCATGGTAGCCAAACTGCCGTTCTGCTCCTTAAGGAGAAGCCCCGTGTCTGACTGCCAGCTCTCCGGCAGAGTTACCGTGAGGGTCGGCACACAGATGAGCCCTTGCCCTTCCATGGTCATCTTCAGCGCGTCGTTGGCGTTGTTGGCTGCGGTCTTGATATCGTCAAGCCCCTCCGTTGTAAATGTGACCTTCAGATTCTGGTCTTCCGGATTCTGAATCTGACTGGCGTTGAAAGTCCAGACATAGGAGATGCCGTCGCTCTCTCCGGTGAACTGAATCTCCCTGTTCTCTCCTGCCACGGTCTCAAACTGCTCCTTGGTGATGATGCCGTCTTCCGGAATCGGATTCACATCGCCGAGAGCCTCCACAGAACCCTCCCCACTGCTCCCCTCCGGCGCGCTGCCGCCGTTTCCGCCGCAGGCGGTGAGCAGCACGAGACAGACGGTCATGAGCAGTGCTGCCAGCCGGTATTTTATTTTGGATTTCCTCCCGATACGGATATTTTGATGCATTCTGTTTTCCTCCTCTTTTCTTATCCTCATTTACCTCAACGTTTCTGATTGTATGATTTCCGATTGCATTTATCTCAAACTGTATATGTTTCGGGTATTCTTATCTGCTATCCTTCGCCCCACTTCCGTCATCTCCGGCGCAGAACCCCCATCAGAAGTCCCAGCACGCCTTTCTTTTTCAGCAGCCAGAGCAGTCCTTCCAGCACGCCCAGGCCGGCGGCGCCGGATAACGTGTAAGCGACTTCCACCGGAATCTCTATGGTAATGGTTCCGTTCCCCGCACTGCCGGCGGCGCCATTGCCTTCCGCCGTTCCGGATGCGTTGTCGCCGGAGTCCGCAGAGGCGGAGCTTTCCGGTACGTAGGCCGCTCCGTCAAAGGACCAGCCGCCGCTCTCCGTACTGCTATCCGCTGGCTGCTGTGCGGTATTCTGTCCGGTGCCGGCTGCCTGCGCAGAAGATGTCGATGCTCCTCCGGAAGCCGTTGTGGCTGCAGCGCTGCCGCCTGATGTACTGCCGGTTGTTCCGGCTCCCGCCGAACCGGAGGAGGAGGCCCCGGAGGAACGGGAGCTTCCGCCTGCGGATGACGATTCGGAATTGGAGGAAGTATCTGTCACCTTGACGATACAGACTGCTTTCTTACCGCTTCCGTCTTTGGCTTTTACTTTAATCCTGGCAGTGCCTTCTTTAACGCCCTTCACCTTTCCATTCTGGTTTACGGTGGCGATCTTTTTGTTGGAGGACGACCATTTTACTTCCTTATCAGAAGCGCTGTCCGGCGTCACTGTGGCCTTTAACTTGCGGGTCTTCCCCACTTCCACAGTAATCTGGCTGTAATCCAGCTTCACATTGGAGACCTTCACCGTAACGACTCCGGAGGAGGAAGCGGCCCGGGTACTGCCGGAAGCATCGACGCCACCGGTATTGCTCGTGGATACATCCACCACTTCACCTGCCGACAGCGTAGTATCACTCATATCATACAGAGCCGTTCTGCCGTCCAGCAGCCGTTTGTAAGCCGCCGTAGCGTACATGCCCTGCTCCGTTGCCATGCCGTTTAAGGTTCCGGCCTCGCCGCCTCCGTTGTTGGCGGCGCCCGCCGCCACATGCATGAAGCCTCCCTCTGGCAGGTAATACTGAAACAGCCCGGTCATCGGCCATTTGCCGTTCTTGATAAACCGGCTGTCCTTCGCACAGTCAATCCCCACCGAGCTGAGCGCCACGATAACCTGCGCCGCACTCTCAGACGTTTCCGCTCCCATGGTCCCGTATCCGCCGCTGGCCAGCTGCGTTTCCGAGAGCCAGTCAAGGGCCCGGTCGATGGCTCCCGTCACGTCGTCGCGCTCGCCGTAATACGGTGACAGCGCCTGAATGGTCATACCCGTGATATCCGCGTCCGGTTCCGTTCCCGCCAGGGTCCATCCCCCGTAGGCGGTCTCACCATTCAGCAGATAGGTGATCAGCCCCTCTTCCGTGGTCTGCTCCTGTGCACTGGCGTCGGTCGGAATCGTGTAGGACGGATGGGAGTTCAGCGCGATGAGCGCCCAGATGGGGCCGTTAAAGCCCTGCCGTTTCACATCGGTAAAATCAGAGAGGTACGCCAGCAGATTATGGCCGCCGATATTCTGCGCATCCTTTCCGATGGCCGTCAGTCCCACGATCAGCTTCGAGTAATCGGTGTATTTCGTTCTGGTCAGCACCCAGTCGTTCTCCACCAGATAAGCGTATATATTCTCATAAAATGTCTGTATGTAAGAGGATGGAACGGACAGTCCGCTTCTGGTCAGCCCGATCACATTCCAGATACTGTTATAATCCGGATCTGTATCGACACTGAGCATATAAGAACGGACAGAATTCAGCACCGTATCCACAGAAGGATTCAGCGTCTCCGCCGTCTCTGCCGCCCGGACTTCCGTTACATTTGCAGGGACAGAATTCAGCGCAGCGGGGACAGACATACTAAAAAGCAGCAGGCATACCATAAAAACGCATGCCGCTGCCCGGCCTCTTCTCTTTTGTCTGTTTCTCTCAAAATACTGTTTCATCCGTCCACGCCTCATTTCTTCTATACTTTTGCTTCTCCCGTTCAGGAATCCTGCCGGCCTTCCCAACAACAAATCTTCCTGTTTGTACAATATTTTCTCAGTTATTCAGGAAATATTTTGTTGTTTCTCCTTATTTTTCCATTAAAAAGATACAAAAATAAGACTCGTTCCTCATTCTGCATCTTTTCTGCCTTTGTCCGCATGGCCCGGCAACAGCTGCGGGGCCGCGCAGAAAACTGCGTTGACAATCCAGAATGAAAACGAGCCTACATTGTGTACGCAATTCCTAAATAGTATTTTAATATAGTTTCCACTATATTTCAATACAAAAAGGGTTCCTGTTTTCACTGACTTTTTCCCATTATTTTACATTTACTTTTATTTGAAACCAAATGGGCTTCTTCTTTTCGGCGGCCTGACTGTTTGCAGGCTTCCGGGTAAAAACCTCTCCCCTTTCTGTTTATTGTAATGCCGGCGGCTCCATTTTGCAAAACGGAAAACCGGTCCATTTTTATAGGTATTATTTTCCGTATATCGGAACAAAATAATACAGTCTGTTATCTTCGTAGTACAGGAAAGAAACTCTGCTCTGAAAATCAGTCCGCATCCAATTGTCATAAATCCACACATGGTCGATGCACCGCATCATCAGACGGATTCTCTCCGCAAGGCTCTCCCCCTCGATATCTGCCTCTGTATTCTCAAATACAGCATATTTTCCGCCGGGAACCGTGACCGGATGCATATCTTCAGGAAGATTCTCTTCCCCCGTGACCACCGGCCCCAGCACATAATTATATACAATCTTCTCTTCGTAAGTATCCTGCCGGCCGCTGGCGATGATTTCCGATTCGTAGAGGGCTGCTTTTCCACCACCCAGACCCGGAAAATCATTTTCCATCCAGAACTCCGCGATGCCCGGCACGTCCAGATCGAGCTCCTGTTTATTTTCCCCGGATTTGATGATCTTTCCGGCGATCCGGAAGCTCTCCAGCATCCGCTCGGACTTTTTCAGACGCCGGAAGTTAAAAGTATAGTATTCTTTCAGATCGATCAATTCCAGGGTGACCGATTTGTATTGTTCCGGCTCCACCCCGAACTCTTTATAAAACTCTCTGCGGTACTGCTCCACTGACAGAAAACCATAGTTCTGAATCAGATCCTCCCCGGTAATCTCCCCGTCCTCCATTTTCTGACAGAGGACGTACAGCCTCTTCCGCCGGATATAATCCGGCAGGGAAATCTTATAGCAGGACTGGAACCGGTCTCTGCAGTAGAAGGAGGAGCGTCCGAAATGAGAGATGACCGTGTCGATATCAATCTCCTCCAGGATATGTTCATCCACGTAGCGGGCCAGCTCCTCGATCATATTGCCGCCCATATCCTTCTCAATCTCGATACCTCCAAAGCCTTTCAGCAGCGGCACGAACAGATAGGATCTCTCACAGTCAAATGCCTCATAGGTAAATCCCATCTTATCAGTCTGTTTGTGATTGATCATCTTCCATACATGGAAAACGTACCACGCCATCTCCCGGGAGGTATTGGCTATATCAAAATAGTCCCTTCCCCGTTCCACAGAAAAGACCGCGTAATCGCCTCCCGTAATCTTTACCCGGACGCAGCCTTTTTCCGGCTCTTTCGTCTCGTCCGCCCGGATTCCCATGACATAACAGAGATGATTGCCCCTCTCCCTGTCATGCCACCAGACGCCCCAGTGCTTTTCTTTACAGTGGAGATCTGCTCTGCTGCCGGGATGCCGGAAGGGGTACGCCACTTCATCGAGAAGATCTGTCTCGTCTCCATTTACAGCGCGCATGGGATATCCCTCTATGACGACATCTGGCAGCTTCTTATATTCCATGAAAAATGAATGTCCGTTGATCTCAGGAGCCAGCGGCATATCCGGGATAATGTCACTGTCCCTGAAGTTTTTCGGCGTGATACCGAACTCTTCCCTGAATGCTTCGTAGAATTTTTTCGACTGAAATCCATTCCTTCTTCCCACGATTTCCAGCGTTCCATAACCACAGTGAATCTCCTGCGCTGCCTGGCGAAGCCGGTATTTCTTCAGAAACTTTGTAAAAGACATTCCTGTGTAGCTGCTAAATGCGTTGCTGAACACGCTCTGACTGTACCCGGTTTTTTTCGCAGCATTTTCCAGGGTGATCTTTTCATAAAAATGGTCGGTTATATACTTCAGTACCACTTCCATTTTCTGATGCTGATTCATAATATATTCTCCTGTTCTTTTTAAGCAGTCCGCCGGCCTCCGTTCTTATCAAACCTGAACCGCCGGCCCCTTTTTCTCCATCTTCCGCAGCGCTTTTCTAAACTGGAAGTAAAACAACACAGCGGTAAAACATACTGCAAAGAAATCTGCCACCGGCTCTGCCATGTAGACCGCTCTTGCCTTATCTGCCGTGAAAATGTGCGGCATGATGTAGATGAGCGGGATAAGCAGGATAAACTTCCGCATAACCGCTACCAGGATGGATGCCTTTGCATTTCCAATGGCGATAAAGGTCATCTGGCACGCCATCTGGATACCAAAGAGAAGCATGCTGCCCATGTAAATACGCAGCGCCATCTGTGTGTAAGAAAGCAAGTCGGCGTCTGAGGTAAACATTGATGCGAACCCCTGCGGGAAGATCATCACGAACAGCCACAGCAGGCAGGAATAGATGAGACTGCATTTTAAGAGCAGCTTAAAAGCGCCCTTGACTCTTTTTACATTTCCTGCGCCATAGTTATAGCTGATAATCGGCTGCGCGCCCTGTCCCAGTCCCTGCATCGGCAGCATGGCAAACTGCATAACGCTTGTGAGGATGGTCATGGCTCCCACGGCGATATCGCCGCCGTAGCGGAGCAGGGAAGAATTGAAGCAGACAGAGATGACGCTCTCGCTGGCCTGCATGACAAAGTTGGACAGACCCAGTGCCAGACAAGGCAGGACGATAGCTCTTTCCAGCTTCATATTATCTGTCTTAATCTTCAAATGTGTCTTCTTTCCAAACAAAAACAAAAGTACCCAGATACAGGATACTGCCTGGGACATGATAGTTGCCAGAGCAGCGCCTCTCACGCCCATATGAAATCCGAAAATAAATACCGGATCGAGAACGATATTGATGACCGCTCCGATCAATACGGAAAGCATCCCCGTTTTGGCAAATCCCTGTGCTGTGATAAAGGCGTTCATGCCGAGCGTAAGCTGCACGAAGATGGTTCCCAGCGCGTAAATGTTCATGTATGCCACGCCGTAATCAATGGTATTTTCACTGGCGCCAAACGCCATCAGGAAATCACGGTTCCACAGAAGCAGCGCCGCTGTGAGCAGCACGGATATAATAATCTGCACGATAAAGCAGTTTCCCAATATTTTTTCCGCTGTTTTATTATCTCCCTTTCCCATGAAAATCGTTGCTCTCGGCGCGCCGCCGTAAGCTACGAAGGCGGCGAATGCCGTCACGATCATGATCAGGGGCATGCAGACACCCACACCGGTCAGCGCCAGAGCTCCCTCCCCAGGGATGTGACCGATGTAAATTCTGTCTACGATATTATATAACATATTGATGATCTGCGCGGCAACTGTCGGCACCGCTAATTTTGCCAGAAGCTTCCCAATGGGTTCCGTCCCAAGAAAATCTTTCTCTTCACTCATTTCTTTTTTCTCCTTCCACTAGTACGCTAACCTCTTCTCTCAATGGCCTTCTGCACATTTTCTCCTATCCGTTCATTTACCTCTGAAAATGTGTCAAGTTTCTCCGGACTGATTCCACAAAATACTTCCTCATGAAATTCCCGGCATACCTTCTCCACCGTCTCCACAACAGGCTCCGCTTTCTCTGTGAGAGACAGATGAATCTTTCGTCTGTCCTCCTCGTCCTGCTTCCTCACCAGAAGCGACTTCTTCACCAGCGCGTCCACCGCCTGGGATACATTGCTTTTCTGGAGCATACGAAGCTCCACGATATCCGCCGCCGTATCCTTTTCCGGATTATTATACAGAAAGCTGATGACTGTCGCCTCCGCCAGTGTCATTGCATACTCCTGGCAGACATACTCCTTCAGCATACTTTCATGCAGCTTGATGATCCGTCGGATATTGGCCAGATATTCCGTTGTCCTATTCACACTAAGACCTCCTTGTTTTTAAACAGTTATAAAAAGAACTGTTCTTCCAAGAACTATTATAGGCAGAGTTTTTAATTTGTCAAGGGGGCTGTACACACCAGCAAAAAAGCCGCCAGCGCTATATACGCTGACGGCTCCGATACTTCAAATTATTCCATTGTCATTTCACGCAGAAGCTCTCTTGACTACCAGCCGGTTCTTCCTTGCCAGTGCAATCGCCACATGACAAAATTCCATGGTGGCGCAAATCTTATCTGCAAGAGTTATAATCCACGCTTCCTTATTCTTCGGAAGGGGTCCCAGCGGAAACATGTGGCTTCTGATGGCTGCCTCTTCTCTTTCACTGATATCAAAAAGCCGGGTGCTGTTCTCAGCGGCGGCCTTTGGATGATAAAACGCCTGATGTTCACCGGTCGGCGTCTCCTCACTGAAATCATAAAGGCAAAAGTCATGAAGAAGTCCTGCCCTCGCTGCAGCTTTCGCATCACATCCGAACTTCTTGGCAAGCAGCCAGGAGACGTAGGAAACGTTCACGCTGTGCATGAACCGGTTCGTCCACTGGTGCTGAGTAAACTGCTCCAATGCCAGAAAATCCTCATGGGAAAGAATCTGCTGCACCTCCGACAGGTAATCCTGCGGCACTTCTTCGGAAATCTGAAGGCCCATCGGCAATCACCTGCTTTCTTTTTATGATAGTTTTATTATGACGGATTGCCGAGGAAAACTCAATGGGTTTCACGAAATTTTAAGAAAATCGAAAAGTGGGAATTGGTCGAGGTGGTAAGGAATATACACAGACGATGACGTAGGACCACAGACAGATTCGCCCGACTCGGCCCTCACTCGGCCTGACCGATAAAGAGGTCTGCTTCAAACTATAATTTGTAAATAATTGGAATTATTTTCATCTAATAACGAACCATATTCTTGTTGACATTTAAAATCAGATAATTTATATTATATTTGACGCATTAAATATTTCATATTCTGGTGAATTGGGTAAAGTAGACACCGTCACAGAAATGTTGAGTTTAACATGGTAAAGAATATACCAGGAGATAATATATGAAAGATATCAATTCTTTATTTCAAATAGTGCTGACAATTACAATAATATTAGTAGCTTTGAGCATAACAAACGTTCTAAATGATTTATTTTTCAAGATTAGTACAAGCATATTACTATTATTCATAGGGTATATATTGAAGGAAATCCTTCTTTTTTTGAAAAATAAAGAAACTTAGATATTTTTTCTCCTCCTTTCACTTCCGCCAGACAGTTTTCTTCTTGTCTGGCGGATTTTTCATTTCTTGTCTTCATTCTTTGGCACCTTATTTCTGTACATCTTCTCCCTTGGAAGCGGCAGCTTCCCTCACGCCGCTTCCCCGCAGCGCCTTCCTGTACACCACAAAGGCAATGGCCGCTGTGATGGCTTCGGCGATCCAGAATGCGTTCCACACGCCGGCCGGACCGAAGACGCGGCTCAGCAGGAAGGCCACCGGAATGATGACAACTACATAACGGAACAGGGAGATGATGAAGGACGGCACTCCTTTACCCAGTCCTTCCAGGGCGCCGGAGGAAGTCACGGAAACAGCAGATACGATAAATCCGGCGCAGATGACGCGAAGCGCGATCTTGCCGACCGCAATGGTTTCCGGATTTGTGGTATAGATGGCGATGAGCTGTCCCGGCACCGCCAGGCAGATAATCGTGCCGACGAGCATAATGCCGGCGCTGATGGTCAGCGTGATCCGGTAGATCTGGCTGACCCGCTTATGTTCTTTTGCTCCGTAATTGTAGCCGATGATCGGCCGCATTCCCTGCACAATGCCGTTGACCGGAAGATACAGGAAAGTCTGCAGTTTATAATAAATGCCGAGGATCACCACATAAATCTGTCCGTAGGCCGCCAGGATGGCGTTGAGGGCAGAGATCAGCAGAGACGGCAGCGCCAGGTTCAGCGTAGCCGGAATTCCGATGGAATACAGGCGCATAAACAGTCCATTTTGGCGGGTCAGGTACTGCCGGCCAAGGCGAACCGGTATCGGACGAACCAGATAAATGACCAGATAAATAACCACTGTCAGCACCTGACCGATACCCGTAGCCAGAGCCGCGCCCTCAATGCCCATGGCCGGAAACGGCCCGATTCCGAAAATCAGCACCGGGTCCAGGATGATGTTGGTCACACAGCCTGCCAGCATACCTCCCATGGTTACTTTCATCCGGCCTACAGACTGAAATACTTTCTCAAAGGCAAGACTGGTAACAATAATAAGAGAAAATGCAAACGCAATCCGTGAATAACGGATCCCATAATCGATGACCTGTTCCTGCGTGGTGAACATCCGAAGGAACGCCGGCATGATGGCGATACATCCGACCATCATCACCGCCCCGTGTACCAGAGATAGAACAAATCCCCAGGTGGCGGCACGGTTTGCTTTCTCGTGTTCCTGTGCCCCCAGGTGATAGGCGATCACTGCATTGATGCCGACACCAAAACCGATGGCCACGGCATTGATGAAGTTCTGTACCGGATAAACCAGCGATAATGCCGTCATGGCATCCTCACTGATCTGTGCCACAAAAAAGCTGTCCACAATATTATAAAGAGAGTTGACCAGCATGGAAATGACCATAGGCAGGGACATGGATAGCAGCAGTGGAAGCACTGGTTTTTCTTTCATAAATGTTTCGTTCATCTTTCATCTCCTCCTCTTTGTATGAATATCCTTACAATAGAAAACGCCACACAATCATCCTCTCAATGATTGTGTGGCGAAAAATGGCATAATCCAGAAAAATCCACAGTAGGTTTTAGCAATATATTATTTCCGGCATTTATTATAATATAGATATTCTGCCGCCGTCAAGAACATTTTCTTATTTTTCCCGGCGTCTGCCCGTACATTTTGCTGCGATCAGGCAGAGCAGAATCGTGATCACCATGTCCGGCAGCGTGTTGCCCAGAGGCAGATCAATGCGCATAAGTATTCTGTATACAATAAATCCGACTGCCCAGACTATGAGATTTGCGGTCTGCACAGTTTTTGCCTCCGCATTTCTTTTCAGAAAGAAGAAATCTGCAATCTGCACAGCGATCATTGGAGCAAATACAGAGCCGATGAGATAGAGAAAGTCGGTAATGTTATCCATGGGATATACGATGGCTCCGATGATACCGATGATCGTTACCAGCACTGCCGCATATTTTCCTCTGACTCCTGAAAAAATCGTCTCCGAAGATACACCGGCAGAGTAGGCGTCCAGAAATGTGGTGGTCACAGTGGAGAAAATGACAATAATCAGACCCGCAATACCAAGACCAGCTTTTACCATAATAAGCGCAATGTCATATTCCCCGGTAAAAATAGCGGCGCCCATGCCGATTATGTACATCCAGCAGCTCACAAGTCCATAGACAATGGCGCTGGCCGCCGTTGCCTTCACCGGTTTTTCGGCCTCTCTTGTGTAATCGCTGATCAGCGGCAGCCAGGACAACGGCATCGCCACCGATAATTCCACCGCAGCTCCAAAACTCATGGAACCGTCGTCCACGGCGGCTCCTGCCATCCCGCTGTCAAAGAAAATCACCTTGCACAGCACAATAGTTAAAATGAACAGCGCTGCCATGGCGATTGTATTGATTTTTCCCAGATTGGTGACGCCCACCAGAATCCAGAGAATAATCAGAGCTCCAATGACCAGACACCACACCCAGCGGCCGGTGTGCATGATACCGTCTGCCGCAATGGCGCCATCATAGATCATAATGGCCGTCCACCCTACCAGTTGCAGCACATTCAATGCCGCAAACAACAGACTTCCTTTTTGTCCGAAACTCATTTTCACGCTTTCCATAGCACTCTTTCTGACACTGCCCCCGATAACGCCGGAAAGGAAAAGGAGGATACAGCCAATCAGATGTCCCACAAGGATCGCCGCCAGCCCCCTCTGAAATCCCAGCGGCGCAATATATGTTCCCGTGAGGATTTCCGCCAGGGAAACCGCCGCTCCAAACCAGATCAAACCATTTTCAAAAATTCCCGTTCGTTTTGTTTCCATCACTGCTGCCCTCCTGTCGTTTTCTGATTTGCGTTACCTTTGGCAACATTTTCTGTGCTTTCTTCAATAAATGCGCTCCTCAGATCAAATCCGTGATGCATCGGCCCGCTGCCTTTCCCCAGATCAAGCATCGCCGCCAGCGCGCCTGAAATATATTGTTTCGCTCTCTCCACGGACTCATCCAGAGAGAATCCTTTTGCCAGATTGGACGCGATAGCGCTGGACAGAGTACACCCCGTACCGTGAGTATTCGGATTGTCAATCCGTTTTCCATAAAACCACTGACAGGAGCCGTCCCGGTACAGAAGATCATTGGCGTCATTTAACTGATGGCCGCCTTTACAGAGGACGGCACAGTGATAGGTTTCGCTGATGGTCTTTGCCGCCGTAATCATATCTTTCTCCGTTTTTACCGGTGTGCCGGAAAGTACTTCCGTCTCCGGGATATTTGGAGTCAGCACAGCGGCCATGGGAAGCAGATATTCTTTCAGAGCAGACACGGCGGCGTCTTCAATGAGCTTTGCGCCGCTGGTGGCAACCATCACCGGATCCACCACAATATTATCTGCATGATATTCCTTCAATTTTTCTGCGATCATTTTAATCAGAGCCGCAGAAGAAACCATCCCGATTTTTACTGCATCCGGGCGGATATCTCTAAAAATGTTGTCAAGCTGTTCTCCGAGAAATTCCGGAGTTACTTCCATAATTCCTGTTACGCCGGTGGTATTCTGTGCGGTCAGAGCTGTGACCGCACTCATGGCATATACCCCATTACAGATCATTGTCTTGATATCTGCCTGAATGCCGGCGCCTCCGCTGGAATCACTTCCGGCGATTGTTAATGCTGTTCTCATTTTTCATTCCTTCCTTTCGCATTAATTTTATTCCCTTCATTTCCGGCAGCCGGCGCTGTTTTAAAGCCACCGCTCAGCCGGATACAGGCAGCGACACAAGGTGGTGCCCCCAATGTGCCGCCGTTTTTCATTTTCTTTATGCGGAATCTGAGGGCATTTTTTGCTCACACTTCATACCGCATTTTTTTCATCAAATTTCCTTATCTGCTATCAGCTGGCGCATGTCTGTCACTGAAATATCGGCTTCCTCCTGAAGCTGTTTCCAGTCCTTATCAGCAGAAGGATCATACACCGCCACCGTGTAAAACCCCGCCTGCTTCGCTGTCTCCAGTGCGTGGATCGCGTCTTCAAACACATAAATATCTTTGAAGTCTCCGCCGATGTATTCTCCTGCTTTCTCATAAATCAGCGGGCGGGTCTTTCCTTCGCCCACCTCTGAGCAGGTAAATATTTTGCCAAAATAGTCAAGGACTCCCAGACGCCGCAAAGCCGCTTCCACATGGGGTCTCCCGCTGGAGGTGGCGATCACCATGGGAATATTTTCTGCCCTCAGCCTGTCCAGATATTCTCTCACTCCCGGCTTCAGAGGAGCCTCGTTATAATAAAAATCTTCCACGATTTTTAATGTGGCGGCTGCGATTTCTTCTTCCGTCTCTCTAAGCCCATAATTTTCTTTTATGTAGGCCGCTCCTTCCTCCACGGACATCCGTTCCAGTTTCTGCGGGAGATTATTCTCCGCCTCCACGCCAAGACTCTTCAGATAGCGGACGCTGACGTCTTCCCAGATAGGCATGGAATCAAGCAGAGTACCATCCACATCAAATATTGCTCCTGTCATTTAACATCTTCTCCGTCTGTTCCTTCAACTCTTTTGCCGCCGCCTCGATATCCGGTTTTGCAAATATAGCGCTGATCACCGCTATGCCGCAGATACCGCTGCCGGACAATTCCATCACATTTCCTGTGCTGATTCCGCCGATAGCAATGACCGGAATCTTCACCGCCTCACAGATGGCCTTCAATGTCTCGTGACTGACCTCCACGGCGTCATCTTTGGAACCGGTCGGAAATACCGCGCCCACGCCCAGATAGTCCGCGCCTTTTTGCTCCGCCAGAAGTGCCTGTTCCACCGTCTGGGCAGACACGCCGATAATCTTGTCAGGACCGAGTTTTTCCCTCACTGCTCCCGCTTCCATATCGCTCTGCCCCACATGAACGCCGTCGGCATCCATAGCCAGAGCAATGTCCACATTATCATTGATCACAAAAGGAACCTGATATTTCTTGCAAAGTTCTTTAATTTCTTTGGCTTCTTCCAGAAAATGCGCCTCATCCAGATTCTTCTCCCGAAGCTGAATAAATGTAGCCCCTCCTTTTATTGCTGCTTCCACATCCTGATACAGCGTGCGGCCTCCCAGCCAGCTTCTGTCGGTAACCGCATATAAAAGCAGGTCTTTTTTATCGAATCTCATAGCTGTCCTCCCTATCTGATTTCAAAACGGGCGCCTTTATCCAGGGTGTCTCCGTTCATATTGTAGATGGCGTCGATAATCCGGTTACGGTAAGTGGAATTTCCATCCCCTTCCTGCATCCGGCTCCATCCGATCTCCCCGGCCAGTCCCATGGCGCAGACGGCAGCTGCAGCTGCTTCTGTCTGGTTATCCGGATTTGCTACCAGAAATGCGGTCATCATGCCGGAAAGCTGGCATCCGGTTCCGGTGATTCTGCCCATTTCCGGGCGGCCGTTTCGAATCACATAGCAGACTTCGCCATCGCTGACCAGATCGATGGCGCCGGTGATCGCCACGATACATTCCGCCTTTTTCGCAAATTCTTTGACAAATGCCACCGCTTCTTCAAGATTATCTTCCGTCACGGCATCCGCCACATCGGCGTCCACTCCTTTTGTAGTTCCGCTGCCATGGGCCAGCGTCTTGATTTCTGAAATATTTCCCCGAATGGCGCTAAGTTCCAGCTCCTTCATCAGTTCCACCGCAGTATCAGTACGAAGCGCGCTGGCTCCGGCGCCCACCGGGTCCAGCAGAACCACATGATCAAGAGCATTGGCCCGTTTTCCGGCAGCAAACATTCCCTGAATACTTCTTTCATTCAGGGTACCGATATTGATGTTCAGACCGCCGCAGATGGAAGTGATATCCACCACATCCCTCGGTTCATCAGACATGATCGGGCTGCCTCCGCATGCCAGCAGTACATTCGCCACATCATTGACCGTCACATAATTGGTAATATTGTGAACCAGCGGAACGGTCTTTCTCACATTGTCAAAACATTTTCCAAGCATTACATTTCCTCCTGTTCTCTGATATGCCTGATTGCCCTCCGGGACGCCAAAAGGCGGATATGCCAAACTGACATATCCGCCGAAATTCTTCGTGCCTGTATATCCCTACGTTGGCATTATCCAAATCAGGTAAAGGGTCGAGACGATTCAGTCTCCTCTCAGCCTGCTTGATACGCAAGCTCCCCGTTTTTATTATTACAAACATTTTTATTATACTACTTTTTACCGGTTTTGCAACTGTTTTTCAGACAATTCTTATTTCTCAGCCTTTTCCGGTCTCTTTTTATCCGGCACTAAAAACATAAAAATCAATGAACTGATCAGCAGCATATATGGATAAATCAGATTAGGCATCACATCAAAAGCCGATAATTCACTGCCCAGCTCCGCCGATGCAGACAGAGCGATGAGCATCTGGGCTCCGTAAGGAATCACTCCCTGAAAGATGCAGGAAAATGTATCAAGAATTGACGCCGTATTCTGCGGACTGATTCCATAATCTTCCGCCATATCCTTTGCTATGGGATTGGCCATAACGATAGCTACCGTATTATTGGCAGTTGCGATATCAAGCGCCCCCACAAGCAGACCGATCCCCAGCTTTCCGCCGTTCCGGCTCCGGAAAACTCTTTTTATAAAATGCAGCAGCGCATCAAATCCCCCGTATTCTCCAATCAGGCCTCCGATAGCTGACACCAGAATAGTCACCATGATCGTCTCATACATACCGGCCGCTCCTGAACCCATGTTGGTCAGCAGATCCACACCGGAAACATTGCCCGTCACCAGCATGATGAAAGCTCCCGATACAATTCCAATGAGCAGAACCACAAAGACGTTGATGCCGATGATTCCTCCCACCAGAACAAGCAGATAAGGAATCACTTGAATCAGATTATAATCCTGTACAATCCGCCCTTCCGGCACATTTCCGGAAGTCATAAGAAAAATCACCACCATGGCCGCCAGCGCTGCCGGCAGCGCAATCTTGAAGTTAGCCCGGAACTTATCTCTCATGGCACAGCCCTGCCCGTTACAGGCCGCAATGGTCGTATCAGAAATAAAGGACAGGTTATCTCCGAACATAGCTCCACCTACCACAGCACCTACACAGGCAGCCGCTCCGAATCCGGACGCTTCTGATACAGCCACGGCAATCGGCGTAAGCAGGGTGATGGTTCCCACCGAGGTTCCCATAGCCAGCGATACAAAAGCACTGACCACAAACAGCACAACTACCGCATACTGCGCCGGAATCAGTGACAGAAGGCAATAGGCCACACTCTCCGCGCTGCTTTTTCCCACAACGCCCACAAAAACGCCGGCAGCCAGGAAAATAAGAATCATTGTCACTATATTTTTATCACCCACACCCTTTGCCATAATTGCCAGCTTTTTATCAAAATTAAGCTTCGGATTCTGTATACAGGCCACCAGCAATGCCGCCAGAAACGAAACCACAATAGGAACATTATAAAATCCCATCGGTATCTTCATCACATACTCAAACAAAATCCCCAGGCCCAGATACAGCACCAGAAATACCCCGATAGGCAGCAGTGCTTTCCAGTTTTCTTTCTTCATAATAATACTTTCCTCTCTTGCAAATAAATTTAAAAGTAGTACGGCATTTTTCGAAAAAAACAAAGTTTTCCGTCGAAATACTTTATTTAAGAAAGAATCCTGCAGAGCAGGATTCTCCGCCTGCGGCGTCCGAAAAGGCACCGGGATTATTATACCATAAATGCACAGAGATTTATCACTGAAATGGGGATTTGCCGATTTGAATCTATAGGTTTTGAAATTATCCGTAAATCTTTATGCATGCAGATTCACAAGCCCTACTTCACCGTCACCTCTTTCGGCGCCTCAATTTCATTGGCAATGGTGTGTTCTGTCAACTCTGACAACATCCGGATCTTTTTATTCAGCATCGGCCGCATACAGTTTGGCACGTGTTCCTGGTGGGCCCGGTGGATAGCCACGCATTCTTTACAGTTGCCGTGGTAACGACAGGCTTTTTTACAGGGGCAATGATCTTTGTCTTTGTATTCTTCCCGAAATGCCGAAGCAAATTCTTCCTGGATGCGAAGACCTTCTTTCCTGTTGCCTTTGTGAAACTCTTTCATGGCTGCTTTTTCGATTTCATTTCCGTCGATGATCATATTTGTACTCCTTTTCTTTGATTCGTGGTTGCTTATTATAAGTCAGGTGCAATGGTAACAACTGTTCCATGCAATATAATAATAACTCCCTGACATCTTGTAAAATAGCGTTTTTACACCTATAATATAGAAAAAAAGAGCCAAAAACTATTTTAAAGGAGGAATCTTATGTCACAAACCGCCGGCGGTCAGCGCCATTTGAAAAATACCGGTGGAAATCCGCAGCCTGAGAACGGCAGATCTCCCATTTACTCCCATAACCCCCTTGAAGGCGGGGCCTTTCCTCTCCTGGTTCTTGACGTGGCCAGGCAGGTATGCACGCCTTCCAATGAAGGGTTCCGGGTACTTCACTGGCATGAGGAAGTGCAATTTATCCGGGTACTTCAGGGTGTGATTCAGACCCGGGTTTATGAGGAAGAGATTGAGGTTCATGCGGGCGATTGTCTGTTTATTAACCGGATGGTTCCCCATAAAACCATAGAAAAGGAAGACTGCCGCTATCACAGCTTTATCATTCCGGAGCAGATGCTCGGATTCTTTCCCGGCAGCATCATGGAAAAAAAGGATGTGAAATCTTTTCTCTATCATCCGGGCTTCACACATTTTCTTATAAAAAAAGCGGAGCCCTCCCACAGCGCTGCGCTCAATGAACTTAAAACTCTGGACAACCTTTATTTTTCTTCTTCACAGAAAACGAAACCACATTACGAATACCTGTTGAGTACGTCTCTCGTCTCTCTGTGGCTGGCGTTTATTTCCGCTCTGCCGCCGCTTCCGACGGCTGCGGCGGCGCCATCCAGAGAGCATCTTCGCATCCGGGAGCTTCTCACTTATCTGCACAGCCATTACCGGGAAAATCTTTCCGTAGAATCCATCGCCGCTGCCGCCCACATCAGCAAAACAGAATGTCTCCGTTGTTTTCACAGATATGTGGGAGAATCGCCGTATCAGTATCTCATAAAATACCGGCTGCATATGAGCGAGGCTCTTCTGAAAGATACAGAGCTTTCCGTCACGGAGATTTCTTCCGAAACCGGTTTCGCCTCCGCCAGCTCCTACATCCGGTATTTCCGGAGATGGTACGGATGCACTCCGAAAGAATATCGGACGGCACAAAAAAACAGCAGCTCTTCCGCTGATTAAATCATCATCAAAAGAGCTGCCGTATGTTTCGCCGTTACACCGCATTTTCATGCTGCACCGCATATTTCGGCATTTTCCGAAATTCAAAAAACGCCATAATAATAGTCACCGCAGCCGCCATAAAGTCTGCGATCGGCCCTGTGTAGATACATCCGTCCACCCCGAAGAACCGCGGCAGTATAAGCAGAAGCGGCACGAAGAAAATAATCTGTCTGGTAAGCGACAGAAAGATACCCTTGGCCGGTTTTCCAATAGATGTAAAAAATGTGGAAGTGATCGGCTGCAGTGCGTCCAGCCAGATAAAAAACAGGTAAATTCGGAAGAACCGCACTCCAAATTCAAAGTATTCCGGCTCGCCCGTGCCAAAAAGAGAGAGTACCTGCCGTGGAAAAATCTGGAACAGCGCAAAGGACAGGACCGAAATGATCACACCCGCTGTGGCTGCCAGGCGATAAGCCTTCCGCACCCGGTCATATTTTTCCGCTCCGTAGTTAAAGCTTTCCACCGGCTGGCTTCCCTGAGCCAATCCGATTACCACGGAAAAGAATACCTGATTAACCTTAATGACGATTCCGGCGCATGCCAGAGGAATCGCTTCCCCATACACTGACAAAGCACCGTAATAAGTCAGAGTATTGTTCAGTACCACCTGTACAATCATCATGGCAATCTGATTAAAAAAAGATGCCAGCCCAATCTGCGCTGTCCGTTTTACGCAGGCGGCCTGCAGCTTCAAATGCTTCGGCAGCAGGGGCACCGTCTTAAAATGCAGCAGATAACGGATGACGATAATGGCGGAAACTACCTGTCCGATGACGGTGGCAATGGCCGCTCCCGCCATTCCCCAGTGGAATCCCATCACAAAAAGCGCGTCGAGAATCGTATTGATGACTGCGCCTGTCAGGTTACATATCATCGCCATCTGCGGACTGCCGTCGGCACGGATCAGATGACAGCCTCCGGTCGTAAGAATTAAAAACGGAAATCCCACGGCGGTGATGCGCACGTAGGTCTCCGCCAGAGGCAACACATCCGCCGGCGCGCCGAACAGCTTCAGCAGCGGCACCATGAAAACCTGTGCCAGCACACACAAAATCAGCCCGCTGCCCGCCAGGCATACCAATGCATTTCCTACAAAATAAACGGCCTCATCCTTCTTTCCTCTTCCCATGGTCAGATTAAAGCAGGAAGCACCGCCGACGCCGAACAGCAGCGACAGCGCCACACAGGAAGTGGTCAGGGGAAACGCCACGTTGGTAGCCGCATTTCCCAGAGTTCCCACCGCCTGCCCGATAAATAGCTGATCGACAATATTATAAAGAGCGCTGACCAGCATAGCGACGATACTCGGCACCGCGAACCGCACCATCAGGCTGGAGACCGGCTCCATTCCCAGAGGATTTTCCATCTGCGGCTCCCTCGGATTTTTCTCTTCATTCATACTTTCTCTCCTGTGTTACTATAATTATTCCGTACAGACCTCTGCCTCAGAAACTGTTTCTTCAGATATTCCTGCCAGAACATCCATCTTTTCTTTACAAAGATAATTAAAGGCTGCGACCGCCCGGCCTACTCCTATGACTGCAAACACTGTTCCGATACCGATACCCAGAAGGAAATGTCCTGACACGATTCCGATAATAAATGTCATACAAATATTCATCAGGTCAAACATATTTTTGGCAAATCCCATATCTCTGTGAATACAATCTGCGATAGCCGCCACAATTCCATCTCCGGGATTTGGCACAAGGCGCATATTAACCGACATGGCTGCACCTGCTCCTGTGAGGATGATCGCTGCCAGAAGCAAGAGCAGATTGGCGGCAAAGGATTCTGATTCCCAGTGAATCGCCGCATCGAACAGATTCAGAAATCTTGTAAAGACGATGCTAAGAGGAATCTGCAGAAGATCATACCAGCGTCTTTTTTTCCCACGGATAATAAGCTGGATAAACACAAAAATAGTATACCAGATCAGCGTTACATTTCCAAAGTTCAGATGAAGCACCTGGGATACACTGTAGGAAACAGAAATAATCGGAGATACCCCCAGCCCTGTCTTTGTGTTCAGTGTAATCCCCAGTGCAAGAATCACCAGTGATAGTATGTAAAACAAAATGCGGAAACACCAGCATTGTTTTTTCATTTTTTTCATCCTTTCCTCTGTCCCGGGTTGTGACCGGGACTTATGTCATACTCTATGATGTCAGTTGTCCATACAGACGGATTATGCCAGACTCTCCGTTACCCGTACCAGTTCGTCCCGAATACTGATATGCTGCGGACATACCTCTTCGCATTTGCCGCACTTAATGCATTCGGACGCCGGTTTTCTTCCATGTCCGCCCACCAGCCAGTCTTCCTGGTGCTTCGCAGCGCCCTTATCCTTGTATAATGTCAGATAATTCAAAGCCGTAAAGGAACCGGAGATGCCGATATCCATCGGACAGACTTTAGCGCAGTAATTGCAGGTGGTACACGGAATCAGAGGAATCCTGTTGAGCGCCTCTCTTGCCTCGTCGAGCGTCTGCTTCTCTTCTTTGGATAATCCGGTAAAATCCTTCATATAAGAAAGGTTATCTTCCATCTGTTCCATATTGCTCATGCCGGAAAGCACCGTGATGATGCCGTCCAGATCTGCCGCAAAACGAATGGCCCAGGAGGCGCAGGACGCGTTCGGCTCTGCTTTCTTAAAAATCTCCTGCACGGATTCCGGCGGATTGGCAAGCATACCGCCCTTGACCGGCTCCATGATGATAACCGGTTTGTTGTGAGCCCTTGCCACCTCATAGCAGGCTCTTGACTGGATGGCCGGATTCTCCCAGTCGCCGTAATTAATCTGCAGCTGCACAAATTCCATCTCCGGGTGATTGGTCAGTATTTCTTCCAGTTCTTCCGGTGTGGAATGGAAAGAAAAGCCGATATGCTTAATTAGACCTTCTTCTTTTTTCTCCTTCACAAAGCTCCACATATCAAAATCATCAAAGAATTTTGTCCGGTGTTCGCCCAGATTGTGCAGCAGATAAAAGTCAAAATATCCGGCGCCGGTCTGTTTTAAAGAAGTCTCAAACTGCGCGATGGCTTCCTCTCTCGTCTTACAGTTGATCCACGCGGCGTTTTTCGTAGCCAGCTGGAAAGACTCTCTCGGATACCGCTCCACCAGCGCCTGACGGATGGCGTCCTCGCTTCCCGCATAAGCCCACGCCGTATCAAAATAAGTAAATCCTTCTTCCATAAACCGGTCGACCATTGCCTTAGTCTGTTCCACATCGATCGCCTCGCCTTTCATCGGAAGGCGCATCAGCCCAAATCCCAGTTTTTTGATTTCTTCTCCCAAATATGCCATATCATTTCCTCCTGTCTCTCAGTAAATGTATTGGTTGGCGGCGACAGCGCAGCTCTCTGTCAACTACTGTACTTTTTCTCTGCACGCGGAAACCGCTTCCTGATAAATATCCCTGTAGCTGCGTCCGGCAGCCAAACTGAGCGCCTTCACGCTCTCAAACTCCGGATAGTATTTTGTCTCCGCCCCGAAACGGCAGATCTTCACCTGCACTGGGCCGCTGGCGGTCATGACCTCCCGGCCCTCTCTGGCAAGAACCGTCCGCTCCATGCACACTCTTCGGATACCGATGGTCGTCGTCTCCCGGAAAATAATTTCTTCCATGCGGGAAATGTCTTTCTCATCGCAGATCACATTCAACTGCCATGCCGGGCGGTTTTTCTTCATATAGACCGGATGATAATGCACATCTCTCGCTCCGGCGTCAAATAATAACTCCATCACATATCCCAGTACTTCTCCGGCGCAGTCATCAATATTGGTCTCAAGCTTCCAGATGACATCCTTTAAAGCAGCATTTTTCGGTGCCGCCGGTTCTATAAGCATGGCGCGCAGAATACTCGGCCGTTCGTAGGTACGTTTTCCCGCTCCTATTCCGGTCCGTGCAATCCGAAAGGACTTTGGCAGCGCATCAGTAGTTTGCACTGCAGCCGCAATAGCCGCTCCTGTCGGCGTCACAAACTCACCTTTTATATCCATGATCTCCAGATTCAGACCGCTCTTTTCCACGATATTAGCTACCGCCGGCACTGGTACCGGCAGCACGCCGTGCTGGCAGCGCACAGTTCCCGTTCCCTCGCAGAGCTTCGGAATCACAACCTCATCAATATGAAGATCATCCAGGCAGACCGCCGCCGCCACCACATCCACAATGGAGTCAATGGCCCCCACCTCATGAAAATGCACCTGCTCCACCGGAACAGCGTGAGCTTTCGCCTCCGCCTCCGCGATGATATTAAAAATGCGCAGTGCGATTTCTTTTGCATGATCTGTCATCTTCACAGCATCGATAATCTTTCGGATCTCCGGCATGCCGCGGTGCTCGTGATGATGATGGTGTTCATGTGTGTGCCCATGGCCGTCTCCATGGTGATGGGCGTGCGTGTGTTCGTGATTTTCTCCATGATGATGAATGTGTGTGTGCTCATGGCCGTCTCCATGGTGATGTTCATGTGTGTGTTCCTCCCCATGGGCATGAGCGTGTTCATGCGCCTCGCCGTGGTGATGTTCATGCATGTGCTCATGGTCGTCCTCATGCGGACGCCCATGAAGGTATTCCATATCATGGTCGTGGTTTTCATGTTCAGCGTCCAGCAGCACCGCAAAATCACAGCAGTCGATGCCGGCTTTTTTTACCCGGGTCACTTCCACAGAGAATCCGTCCGCCGGTATACTGTCCAGCGCTTTCATGAGAATTTCCTCACTGGCGCCCAGATCGAGAAGGGCGGCAACCGTCATATCCCCGCTGATGCCGGAATTACATTCCAGATAAAGTGTATTTGCCATTATGTATATTTCCTTTCCGTAAATCAAAATTGACATTTAAGAATTGATCGACAAGATGACTGCATATACAGTCTCATTTTGATGCATTTTCAGAAAAAATGGAACGCATTCTTTTTTTATTATATTTCTTATTTTTCCGGAACGCAAGCAGTCATTGGGAAAATTTCTTTCCTTTTCACTATTTTCTTTACAAATAGCGACAGAAATTATATACTTCATATTATACGCTTTTTACATTTAAAGAATCGTAGCTGCAAAGAAATGAATTTTCAACACGGAGCCGCCCGGGTGTTTTTGTTCCCACGGCTCTTTATTATGGAGGAAATTATGGTTACATTAATCGAAACAGTTTACAATTTTTTATGGGGAGACCTGTTTGTTCTCCCTCTTCCCGGAGGCGGATCACTCCCTCTTTCTATCCTGGTGATACTGCTGATTCCCACCGGCATTTATTTTACCATCCGGACGCGGGTGCTTCCGGTACGCCTGTTTAAGGATATGGTCGGGGCCGTCCTTGGCAAAAAAAATGAAAAAAACAGCGCTCTGTCTGTTTTGCAGACATTGATTGTGTCCACGGCGACCCGTGTCGGCATGGGCAATCTGGTCGGAGTGGTAGCGGCCATCTCTGCCGGCGGCGCCGGCGCGGTATTCTGGATGTGGGTCACGGCCATCATCGGCTCATCCACCGCTTTCATCGAGGCCACTCTCGCCCAGCTTTACAAAGAAAAAGATCCGCTCTACGGCGGCTGGCGCGGCGGTCCTGCTTACTATATTCATAAATATTTTGAAGAGAGGAGCGGCAAAAAAAGGCGCTATGTACCGTTGTCCATATTGTTCGCCCTGTCCGGTCTCATCTGCTGGTTCGGCATCAGCCAGGTGGTCAGCAACTCTGTGACCTCCGCCTTTGAGAATGCGTTCCATATTCCGCCGCTGTATACCACTATCGTCCTTGTAATCCTGGGTGCGGTTATCGTTCTTCGCAAAAATGCTACCGTTCGGGTGCTGGATATTATGGTTCCGATCATGGCCGGCATCTATCTGCTGATGACGATCATTTTGATAATCGTAAATATACAGCTTCTCCCATCGGTATTCGGAAGAATTTTTTCTGAAGCCTTTGGTCTGCGTCAGGTTGCCGCCGGCGGCTTCGGCGCAGTGGTGATGAACGGCGTTAAGCGAGGTCTTTTCTCCAATGAGGCAGGCTCCGGCTCCGCTCCGTGTGCCGCTGCCACTGCGGAGACAGACCACCCGGCCAAAGTTGGTCTGTCTCAGGCACTGGGCGTCTTCATCGACACCATCCTGATCTGCAGCTGTACCGCCATGATCATGCTTCTCACCCCGGAAAGCATCACAAACGGCCTTCAGGGTATGGATCTGCTGCAGACTTCCATGCAGTACCATCTGGGAGAGTTCGGCGTTATATTCATCGCCCTTATCATCTTCCTGTTCAGCTTCTCCACGTTTATCGGCGTGCTGTTCTACGCCCGTTCCAACGTGGCGTACCTGTTCGGAGACAACTGGACGTCCCAGACCATTTACAAGATTCTGGCGCTTGTGATGCTGTTTATCGGCGGTCTAGCCGCTTATTCCGTTGTCTGGGATCTGGGTGACGTGGGCGTCGGACTTATGACGGTTTTTAATATTTTTATGCTCTATCCGTTATCAAAGAAGGCACTGGCAGCGTTGAAGGATTATGAGAGCAAAAAAGAAAAATAAATGAAGCTCTGAGAAGAACAGCACAGCAAATGATACCTCTGACACATTCATAAAAAACAACAAAAAGGCAATCCGGGCAGCCAAATAAACTGCCCGGATTGCCTTTTTTCTCCGTTATCACTTTTTCCTGTCTGTACTTTTTATTTTCATCTTTTTATCGTGCTGCCCGGTCTCGCTACCTTCTGCACAATTCCTGTACATTTCCAAGAAAAGGCCGGGACCTCTCAGTCAATCCTTGTAAACTCAAGCGGCGTTCTGTAAGCCACGCTTTTCATACACTCTGCATTATACTGCGTCTCCGTAATCTGCGCGCCGTTCTTCCAGTAAGTTGTAACCGCATCCGAACTTCCATTCGGCCATCTTCTGAGCCGCTCCAGCTTCACAAACTGTTTGGCTTTTCCTTTATTGACCTTATATCCGGTGATGATACTCTCGGTACTTCCGCCCACCTGCGCGTACATTTTCTTTCCCCGCAGGAAAAGGCCGTTCCTCAGTTCCTCAAAAGCAATCAGCGGCTTCACCTTTCCCTTGCGAAATGTAAGAACGAGCACCCGGGACTCAAACCCTCTTCCCGTAGAATTGGTGGACAGCAAAAGTTCCTTGGTGCCATCCTTATTGATATCCGCTACTTTGTAATAAGAGTACGATGACACATTTGTTCGAATTGTTTTGTACGCATAACTATACTGATAATTCCAGCAGCGCACCTTGTAGCTGCCCTTCTGCCGCTTCAGCACCTTTTTGTACCAGTTCTTTTTGTTCATTTTCTTTGCCTGAACAGAAACTTTCTGTGTCCCAATATCCTGAAGCGATGTACTCGCTGCATCTGCCGCAGAAGTCGGAAATGCCATAGCCATACATCCGAAAACTACGCCGGCACACAATGTTGCTCCAGCCACAGTCTTTTTTAATCTTCCCATAACATTTTCCCTCCTATATTTTTAAATCCTGACATCTTCATCGGCAAAGTAATTCTCTGCCTATTTTTATTCCCTGACATCTTCATCAGCAAAATATTCATCCGCCTGCTCCTGCCAGTACCGCCGGTCCTCATTAGTAATCTTCCTGATTACCCGGCAGGGATTGCCCACCGCAATGACTCCGTCAGGAATATCTTTTGTGACCACTGAGCCGGAGCCGATGATCACATTATTTCCAATAGTCACTCCGGGATTAATCACCACATTTCCGCCAACCCAAACATCGTCTCCAATGGTCACCGGTTTGGAAAATTCCAGATGCATGTTGCGAATCTGCGCGTCCACCGGATGACAGGCCGTATAAATACACACTCTTGGTCCCAGCATAACGTGATTCCCGATGGTCACTTTTGCCTCATCCAACGCAAGAAAACCGGTGTTGGCATAAAAATGATCGCCAATATAAATCTGCCCGCCCTTATCACAATAAAAGGGCGGCTCAATATAAACGTCCTCTCCCATGTGCCCGAAGATTCCCCGCAGCAGCTCCATCCGCTCCTTCGCCTGATCAAAAGGCATGTCATTAAACTTTCTTAACACTCCCCGGCTCCGCTCCCATTGCCCGTCATTCATCTTCAGGGGATGATAGAGACGGCCGGATAACATACGTTCTTTTTCGTTCATGCTTATCTCCATTACATTTTTTGCAAAAATTTATTTGGTGCTATATTTAACTGGCAGTTCCGTTTTAAAATCATATTTTCGCATAGCGCTCTGCCTGATAACGAAATACTTCTTTTTCTTTCGTATCTTCCTGTTCATCGAGCCAACGCAGAAATTCGTTCCAATCCACCGAAAATCCCTTTCCAAAATATTCATACATTTTTTCATGGGAACCGGAAAATGGTCTGGCTATCACTCGCTTTACATTTTCTTCCATGGAAAAATGCCAATTCACACTAAGATTAGCTGTCAAGAGAGAAACTCCGTTATCAAAAATCGGCGCTGGCCTGAACTCTGTCCCATCAAAAATAACAGCCAGGTTATTCACATGGCGATCCTCATTCAAAACAATCATATCCAGCATAAATATTTTTTTGAGATAATCCGTTACATCCAGTCCTGTCAGACTGCGAATCATTTTGAGCGCAAAAGCAATCCGTTCTTCCATAGTCGATATCTTAGCCAGTCGTTCTGCCAGATTGCCTCCAAATTCTGAATAGTACAGGCGATAAAATGTAACGAGAGATTCATTTTCTTCCAGAAAATTTTTACTTCGGCAGCCTCTTTTCTCATTAATATAGCCCTGTTCATATAAAATGTACTCCTCCGGCCGCAAATCAGTAAATGTCAGAAAATGTGACACCAGATATTCCGCCAGTCCTTCTCTGCCCCGGTTATCTTCTTTATACCAGTAATCACCTTTCCTGTATTTAACCTGCGTTCCCTCGCTGGTGCCGTCAATCAGCACAATATTATCTTCACTCAAATATTCCCGAAACATCTCTCACCTCACCAGCACATCTTTCGCCGTAAGCTGCTCTCCCGGAAACCGCAGCCAGATAAAATCATTCCAGCTGACGCCGTGGGTTTTCCTGACAATCTCCAGCGGATTATATTCCTGTATGCCGCGGACACGAAGCAATTCATTGATATCCGGCCTGCCCTCATCCCAGCATCTCGTTTTCAGTATTTCATTTAACTGGAACCGGCTGATTTTTCCGGCCGGAAACAGCCGCTTCCCAGGCTGGTCCGAATAGCTGGAAACATAAACGTCTTTCCCTTTTACCCTCACCTTCGCCGTCAGTTCATCCTTCCAATATACCTCAAAGGAATAATCTTCCAGCATCGGCTTTTTATCTATCTCTTTTTTTAATCCCCTCTCTGCTTTCCGGAAAGCATCACGCAAAGCCAGCAGTTCTTTCCTTTCCTCCAGAAGCTGCCTGCGTTCCAGAATCTGACGTTCCTCCGCCGCAGCACTTCCCGGCTTCACAGCCCCCAGCGACTTACTCTTCGTTCTCCCTTCCTCACGAAACTGCCGATAATAATATGGTTTTCCCTTCACCTTTTTGATAAGAATTGTCTCTGTGGGAAGTTCTTGCAGCCGTTTCTCAATTTGAGTGAGGCGTCCTTCTATCTTGCTTAGCTCTTTGGAACATTTTCTGTAATACTCTTCTATTCTTTTCATTTCTGACACCCCGCTATCCTGGACAATGCGCTGCCAATAGTTGACCGCCAGCAGCAAATCTTTGATTTTTTGTTATATTTTCAACTTTATTTACTTCTGCGGCCAGCTTCTTTCATTATCTTCTCAGAATAATTTATCATTATTATAACAGTTTTTCAATCTTTTAGGATAACATTTTCTCATTCTCCATCCATAAAAGGCCGGGGACAGAAACTCATCCGTTCCTGTCCCCGGTTGGAAACTATATTTTTACTAGATTTAATTAGTCTCTTTACCACATGGAAGCCTTCACACCTGTGTTTTTCTTAAATACTTTCTTGTATGCTTTTTTCTTATTCTTCGGCACTTTAATTTTTGCTTTCGGATTGATTTTTGCAAACGCTTTGGCTCCGACTTTTTTAAGCTTCTTGGACTTGACAACGATCTTCGTCAAATTCTTGCAGCCGCTGAACGCCTTCTTGCCGATGGTTGTCACATTTGCTCCGATAGTCACTTTTTTAAGCTTTTTCTGGCCCCTAAACGCATTGTTTGCAATGGAGGTTACCTTGCAGGACACACCATTTATCGTTACTGCCGCAGGAATCGCCACAGTCTTTGCTTTCTTGGAGGCCGGCCGTACATACGTCACTGTATAACCGGAAGCTGCATTACCTGCCACCTTGTAGATGGAGTTGCTCTTGGCGTCCGTCACTGTCGTGTTAGCGGAAATCTTCTCTGTTGCTGCCGGGGCAGATGGGGCCGACGGAGTTGCCGGGGTCTGCGGAGCTGGAGTCTGAGTGGATGGGGTGGAAGGATGTTGCGTGGAAGAATCTACAGAATAATCAGGCTCTGAAGGCTCCACAATATTACCTTTTATAATAAGAGTGAATCTTACACTTTCTCCCTGTCCTATATCATACGTATAATAACACCTGTCAATTCCATCATAATCAATAAAAGTTAAAACTCCATTTTTTATTGTTGCATTTACAACATCACTAACTTTATTTATATCAAATGTTCCCGGTAAAGTATTCAGATCGAAGGTTCTATTTTCTGATAAGGATATTTCTAATTGATTATCGCCGCAATAAAAATTAGTTAATTGTGTATTTTGACTAATATCCAACGAGGTCAAATTATTGTTATTGCACCATAGTGTTACTAGATTTTTATTATTACTTATATCTAACTCTTTTAACTTGTTGGACTCACAATACACTAATGTCAGTTCTGCATTATGATTTAAATTTAATATCTCTAATTCATTATTATTACAATATACTTCTTTTAGTAGTGTATTTTTACTAATATTTAATTCTTTTAGATGATTATATCCACATCGTAAATATTCCAACAATATATTGGTATCAACATTTAAATTATTTAACTTATTATTACTACACTCCAATTGCTGTAATTGTGGTAGATTTTCTAAATCAAGTTCATTTAAGTTATTGTTAAAACATCCTAAATAAAATAACTCCTCACTATTAACAATTAAAGATTCCAATTCATTATATCCACAATTTAAATATTGGAGAATTCCACTTTTTTCTAAATTTAGCACTTTTAATTGATTATTACTGCAATCCATATGCATTAAATTTTCAACATTTTCTAACTTTAATTCCTCCAATTTATTATATGAACATTCTATACTATCTATATTCTTATTTTCGCATAAATCTAATTTTGATAAATTATTATACTTACAATAAAGAGACCGCAAATTTATATTGTTCTTTACATCTAATTCTTCCAGATGGTTATTATCACAATTCAAAGTATATAATTCAGGATTACCGCTTAAATCAAGAGAGGTCAATAGATTATCCAAACAATATAATTCTCTCAGTCTAGTATTTTGTTTCAAATCTAATTCTTTTAATTTATTACCGCTACAATATAGTGTTTGCAAATTATAAAAAACTTCTATTCCTTTTAACGAACAGACTTTGGCATTATCATCTAAATCATATCCAGGAATAGAAATATCCGTTGCAACATCCCTTTCTTCCTGAGACAAAACATTATCTTGATTGATATCAAATGTAGATTTTACATAACTTCTAAATTGTTCGTCCGGAAAAATATCCTGATTAACCGGCACATCTTTTTTTCTGATAGTAAGTGTAAATTCTGCACTTTTTCCTTGTCCTACATCATAAGTATAACTAACACTTTCATCATCAAACGTTAAAACACTGTTTTTCACCGAACCACCAATCCAATTAGAAGCCTTTGAAATATCATACTGTTCTCCCAGATTTGACAAATCAAATGTCCTATCATCAGATACCGGTACTAATAAGTTATTATCAATACATGAAAATTCCTCTATATTATTATTACTACTTAAATCTAAAGATACTAATTGGTTACCTCCACAGTATACAGTCCTTAATTTCTCATTTTTACTTAAATCTAATTTTTTAATCTTATTTTCTCGACAAATTAATGAATATAGTTCTAAGCATTTTTCTAAGTTCAGGGATTCTATTTCATTTCCTGAACATTCTAAACTACCTATTTTTTCATTTAAATATAAATTTTTTAAATTATTTTTATTACAAGATAAAAACGTTAGATTTTCATTTTGGCTAATATCCAGTTCCTCCAATTCATTAAACCCACAATATAATGCTATCAAAGCAGATGCACCATTTAATTTTAAGGTCTTTAAATCTGAATTATCACATTCTACGTATGTTAATGACGGATTATTACTTAAATTTAATTCTGTCAATGTCGTATATGTACATGACAAAGACTCCAGTTGCTTATTATATGTTAAATCTAATTTTTCTAATGGATTTGAATCACAATTTAACTCTGATAACTTTGTATTGTAAGACAAATCAATATTTATCAAATAATTATCACTACAGTACAATCTTGTCAACATTACATTATCTGTTACATCCAATTCAGATAAGTTATTAAAACAACAATTTAACATTTCTAATTTATCAAAGTATTCAATTCCTTCTAACGAAGATACTTTTACATCAGAACCATTTGCATATACATCAATCTCCGTCACTGCCGCAATCTCTTCTTCTGAGAGTACGCCGTCTTTGTCCGTATCCGTATTCCCATCAATATTTTCGCTTACATATTTCCGGAACACATCATCTGGAAAATTAGCTTCATCAATCGCCACATCTCCATCTGCAGCTTCCACCGTCTCCGGAACTGCAAAGAACGCTCCTGCCAATATAAATACAAAAGCAAATATCCATGTTACACCACCTGATAATTTGAATTTTCTCATAATCTCCCTCCGCCTCTTTTATTTTTATTACATTTTGGATGATGCAGAGATTTGCAAACAATATTTTCTGTACATTTCTTACACAAAAAAAACGTTTTCATCTCCACATAATCATTATATTGCTACATTTCCATAATATTACCTTATGCATATTTTGCAATATTTCCTGCAAGAGATGCACGTTTTTTGTAACAAATTACATTCTTCAGGTTCCATCTGAAGTTTTTACAAAACATTTTCATCATTTCACCGTACGTAGGAATTATAATTTACAAGTGCCAAAAATGTAATATGTTTGTATTACAAAACAAGGAGGTGTATTATGGCAAAAGAGACAAACACCTATGGCAGACTTTCCAAACATACAGATACTTTAAAAAGAATGTTTGAAAAAGATGCTTACAGAAAAGCAGTGATAGAAATGTATGAAAAAACTGATGTTCCAAAATATCAAGACGATGAAATCATAAGTTTCGACAAAAAACTCAACAAACTATTATCCCCCTTTGAACCCCCTGAAGTTCAAAGGTCACATAGGAGAATCCAAATTCCCGGAACTTCTCTGCGATTTCTTTCTGGAGCGCCGAGGCCGGGAGTCTGTCCATCTCCTCCGGCAGCAGCTCGATGCGGGTGGCAAAGCAGAGCAGACAAAAGACGTTTTCTATATATTTTTTAACATTCCATTGCTATTTTTTCTAACATAAGCTATACTATACGTAAGAAATCAAGAAAGGAGTGAATGCACATGGCAACACAGAGTATTAAAAAAAATATTGTAATCCATGACAAAGACTCCGCAGCCATTTTTGTGGATGCGCTGGAAAAAGCCGCAGCCATTGCGACGAAGTCTACCCTCCGCAATTATAGCGTAAAAGAATTAAGAGACACCAAAAGTATTAAAGCCTTTTTTGGAGATAAAATATAATGGATTATATAGAATTGAATCTTTTAGATATGCTTGACACATATGGAGAGGATAGGTTAAAAACTATCCTCTCTCCTTTCATGTGTCCGCAAAATAAAGATGTAGAAAATTTTATACAGGCGAAAGCAATTGACTTTGCCAGACAACGAATTGCTATGACTTATCTTGTATTTTCGGATGGAAAATCCCCAGAATTGGTAGGATATTTCACCTTGGCAAATAAATTTGTTTCCATTACAGGCAATGCATTAAGTAAAACATTGCAAAAACGTATCAAAAAGTTTTCACAGTATGATGAAGAACTTGACCGCTTTCTGGTATCCATACCCTTGATCGCACAACTTGGCAAAAATTTCAATCCATCTCTATCTTCGTTTATACCAGGACAGGACTTATTATCTATCGCTTGCGGCAAAGTTCAGGAAGCACAGTTCATTATCGGGGGAAAAACTGTATATATAGAATGTGCCAATAATCCAAAACTGTATACTTTTTATACTTCTTCTCAATTTGTCCAGTTTGGATCAAGAGAACGAGATACTGATGAGATTGCAGAAAGTCCTGTGTTGGTACAAATGCTGAAATATTTCAGAGATTAAATCCTCTTCTTACTTTTTCAGCCCCTCATTCATACTCCCCGTCCGGTACCCCTGCAGGTCGAGGGTCACATAGGAGAAGCCAAAACCACGGAATTTTTCCGCAATCTCTGATCGCAGTTCCGGCGTCAAAAGCCGGTCCATCTCCTCCGGCAGCAGCTCAATGCGGGCAAGGGTTCCGTGGATGCGCACCCGGAACTGATGAAATCCCAGGGAGAAGAGGAGCTGCTCGCCCTGCTCCACCATGGTGAGTTTGTCCTCGGTGATAGTCTCGCCGTAGACGAACCGGGAGGCAAGGCAGGCGAAGGACGGTTTCTGCCAGGTTGGAAGTCCCAGTTCTCTGGAGAGGAAACGGATCTCAGCCTTGGTAAGTCCTGCTTCCCGCAAGGGGCTTGCGATGCGCAGTTCCTCGATGGCGCGCAAGCCCGGACGGTAGTCGCCCAGGTCGTCCATGTTGGAGCCTTCCGCCAGAACCTCCATGCCGTTTTCTGCTGCGATTGCCTTCATGCGGGTAAAGAGCGCTGTCTTGCAAATGTAACAGCGGTCCGGCGGATTGTCGGCAAAGCCCGGTACTGCCATCTCGTCAAATCGGAAAAGAATCTGCCGGCAGTTGAGGCTTTTGCAGAATTCGATAGACTCTGATCGTTCTCTGCCCGGGAATACCCGGGAGTCCGCGGTGATGGCGAGAACCTTATTTTCTGCCGCATCAGCGTTATCTGTGCCTCCGTGGCTTTCCACTCCCTGCAGCGCGTCGCAGGCGGCTTTCAGGAGAAGGGCGGAATCCACGCCGCCGGAGAAGGCGATGGCAATTTTGCCTTTCTCTCTGATCCACGCTTTCAGTCGTTCCAGTTTCTCAAAGGCTTCCTGCGCCATATCTTGTTGTCTATTTATTTTCTCGTCAATCTTTGGCATAGTATTTCCTTTCCGTTAGATTATTTATTTTCTTTCGGCGCCCGCTCCGCCAGCCTGTTAATCTGCGTCGCCATGTAGCCGGCGCCGTATCCGTTGTCGATGTTCACCACGGCGATACCGTTGGCGCAGGAGTTGATCATGGTGAGAAGAGCCGAGAGGCCGTTCATGCTGGCGCCGTAACCCACAGAGGTCGGCACGGCGATGACCGGATTGGATACGAGGCCGCCAAGGACACTGGCAAGCGCGCCCTCCATGCCTGCCACTGCCACCACGCAGTTGGCGCTCTGGATGGTGTCCACCCGGGACAGCAGCCGGTGGATGCCGCTGACGCCCACATCAAAGATGCGCTCCACATGGGTGCCGAAATATTCTGCGGTCTGGGCGGCTTCTTCGGCCACCGGGATGTCGGCGGTTCCCGCCGTGCAGACGGCCACGCAGCCAATGTGCTTCTTATCCGGTTTTTCCGCCTTTAAAATGTGCGAAATATCATCGTAGATGACGTCCGGGATGACCTCTTTTACCAGCTCGTACTGGTGCCGGCTGGCGCGGGTGCCGAATACTTCTCCGTTGTGTTCGTACATTTTCTTATATATGGATACCAGGTAGTCGTCCGGCTTTCCGCTGCAGTAAATCACTTCCGGAAAACCGGAGCGAACTTCCCGGTGAAGGTCCAGTTTTGCGTAACCCAGTTCCTCATAGGGCTCTCTTTTAAAATATTTTTCAGCTTCTTCCACGGAGATTTCTCCGTTTTTCACACGATTTAATACTTCTCTTGCTTCCATTTACATTTCCTTTCATTTTTCAGAACACCGGTTCCCTTTTCTTATTATAAACTGCACCCTCCTTTTCGTAAAGTCATAGATTAGCTTTTTATCGCGCAGAAGATCATATTATTCACACATGCCATTTTATGCACCACAAAAAAGCCGCCGCCCCGGCGGAAATCTGTGATTTCTGTCGGAGCAACGGCTCATCTTTAACATCAAATGTACTTTATACTATTTTATACGGTCTGTCTCTTTGCAACGAATACCGGGAAGGAATCTGTTCCGTTGAGGTGTTTATCCTCGGTAATGTGAGCCTTCTTATCGGTGATCACGTACTCGATATCTGCACCGTCTTCCACAATGGTATCCTGCATCAGGATACAGTTCTTCACTTTAGCGCCTTTTCCTACTTTGACGCCACGGAATAAGATACTGTTCTCCACTTCGCCTTCGATGACGCAGCCGTCGGCGATCATTACGTTGGATGCTTTGGCGTCGCCGATGTAGCGGGTCGGGTTATCGTCACGGATCTTTGTGTAGATGGAATGTCCGGAGAACAGTGCGTCCAGATTATCGTCATCAAGAAGCTTCATGTTCTCATCGAAATATCCTTTCAGACTTAAGATACGCGCGGTGTAGCCGGTATACTCATAAGCGCAGATCTTCATATCTTCAAGATGAGGAAGAAGAATATCTCTCTCAAAGTATACGCCACCGCTGATAAATGCGGTGTTGATGGTATCAATGAGAAGCTCTCTTTCCATCACATAAACATTCATACCGTAGTTCTGTACGCCGGATTTGTTGGAATTAATATGAAGACCGTTGATTCTTCCTTCTTCATCTATATCATAAGTATAGTAGGTTCCTTTGCTGGAATCTTCTCTCATGGCAGCGGTATCTGCCGGGATCTCTTCTTTCTTATATGCCACGGTGATGTCCGCGCCGGAAGCGACATGGGCGTTGATCATCGCATTGAAATCAAAGTTCATGGCGATATTGGTATCGGACATAACCACGTATTTCTCTTTCTGAGAACGAAGGAATCCGAGGATACCTGCCATAGCTTCGATACGTCCGCCGTATACGCTCATGGACTTCTGTGCGAAAGGAGGGAAAATGTTCAGACCTCCGTTTTTACGCGCCAGATCCCATTCACGGCCGGAGCCTAAATGGTCGGTCAGGGAGAAATAATTCTCACGAACCAGAATAGAAATATTATCAATACCGCAGTTCACCATACTGGATAAAAGAAAGTCAATCATACGGTAACGGCTTCCGAACGGAATGGAAGCCATCAAACGCTCATTGGTCAACTCGGATACAAGCTTGTCATAAATGTTCGGGAAAATAATTCCCAATGCATTTGTATTGGATCTTACCACTGTTCTTCACCATCCTTTACATTTTCATCAATCATAGCATTCGGGCCAATCTTTGCGTTGTCGCCGATATAAATGCCGGCTCCGATAGTCGCCACGCCGGATTCTTCTTCCGTAGGCATCGCGCCAACCTGCGCATTCTCACCAATCACAACATTTTCCGCGATAATACAATGTTTTACTACTGCACCGGACTTGATGATGGTTCCGCCCATGACAACAGCGTCTTCCACTACTGCGCCCTCTTCTACTTTTACGCCTGCAAAAAGGATGGAATGTTTTACTTCACCGGAAATCCGACATCCATCTGTGATCATAGAATTCTCAATGACCGCGCCTTCTTTGATTCTGTGACCCGGCATACCGCTGTTCCGGCTGTAAATCTTCCAGTCGTCATCAAACAGATTGATACCGCTGTGCTCCGGATCGAGAATCTCCATGTTCGCTTCCCAGAGAGAGGAAATGGTTCCAACGTCTTTCCAGTAGCCGTTGAAACGGTAAGCATACATTTCTCTGCCGTCTCTTAAAAGATTCGGGATAATGTTATTACCAAAGTCATTCTCAGACTCCGGATCTTCCTCATCTTCAATAAGATATTTTTTGAGAATATCCCAGTTAAATATGTAAATACCCATGGAAGCCAGATTGGACTTCGGATTCTTCGGCTTCTCCTGGAACTCTGTAATCTTGTCGTTCTCATCGGTTACCATGAGACCGAAACGGGAAGCTTCATCCCATGGAACTTCCATAACGGCTACGCTGAATTCCGCTCCCTTTTCTTTATGGAACTGGAGGAAATCATTGTAATCCTGCTTACAGATCTGGTCACCGGAAAGGATGATGACATATTCCGGATCGTATCTTTCAATAAAGTTAATATTCTGATAAATGGCATTGGCCGTACCTTTGTACCAGTCAGAACCGGATACCTGCTGATATGGGGATAATACATGCACACCACCGTACAGTCTGTCCAGATCCCATGGCTGTCCGTTGCCAATGTACTCATTCAGTACCAGCGGCTGATACTGTGTCAGGACACCCACTGTATCAATTCCTGAATTTACGCAGTTCGACAGCGGAAAGTCAATGATACGATACTTTCCTCCAAATGGAACTGCTGGTTTTGCCAGCTTCTGCGTCAGAGCGTAAAGGCGGGAACCCTGTCCTCCGGCAAGAAGCATTGCAATCATTTCTTTGCCCATTTCACTTAATCCTCCTTAAAAATTAGTATAAACAAGCGTGACGGACAAAAAAACACCCTCCTCATGGTTTTTCGTGTCCGCTCGTAATATTTCCATAAAAAAAATATCATCTCCGCTCATTTTTATCTATTATAACAGATAGTTATAATTTTTAACAGATAAAAATCGGCTTTTTGCTTAATATTTTTAATTCTTTTATAAAAGAACATAGAATCTCTCATCAATTTTTACATATATTTCTATTTGATATTTGCAAAAAATTACCTTTTTATTATTCCGAACTTTTGTTCGTATTTTTCTTGCTTTCTCGGATAATATATGATAGCATAAAAAACAAACATACATTCGATTTTATTTGTTGATCAGGCCATCGTGATCCAGGGAACGATTGTCTCGGACAGCGGCCGACCGACAGCAGGGAGGTACACAGCATGAACACTACAGCGGGAACTCTTTCTTTACAGGATAAGCTTAATATTCTGGCTGACGCCGCCAAATATGACGTGGCATGTACGTCCAGCGGTTCAGACCGCCGGGGCCGGAAGGGATTTCTGGGCAATGCGTCCGCCGCCGGTATCTGTCACAGTTTCGCCTCTGACGGCCGCTGTATTTCTCTGCTGAAGATTCTTCTGAGCAATGAGTGTATTTTCAACTGCCGTTACTGCCTGAACCGCTCCGATAATGACCGTCCCCGGGCTACGTTTACGCCGGAGGAGATCTGTACTCTGGTTGTGGAATTTTACCGTCGTAACTACATCGAAGGTCTGTTTTTAAGCTCCGGCGTGGTAAAGAGCCCTTCCTATACCATGGAACTTATGTATCAGACCATCTATCTCCTCAGGACCAGATACAGGTTTAACGGCTACATCCACGCCAAGGCCATTCCCGGAGCTCCTGAAGACCTCATCATGAAGACAGGCTTTCTGGTGGACAGGATGAGCGTCAACATAGAGCTTCCTTCCAGAGACAGTCTTAAATTGCTGGCACCGCACAAGAGTCCTGAGAATCTGATCCGCCCCATGCGCCAGATTCAACAGGGAATTACCGGACACCGCCTTGCCATCGGCAAAGATCCGCAGATGGAGCGGGCTTCCGGGATTCAATATCTCCCTCACACCATATTTAAGGATAATCCTTATAAGAAGCTTGGCTCAGGAAAACAGCTGCCCGGACTATTCGCAGCCACGGACAGCTCCTCTTCTTTCGTCCCTGCCGGTCAGAGTACTCAGATGATCATCGGCGCGTCCGGTGAGACTGATCTGGAACTTTTGTCTGTCACCCAGCGGCTCTATCAGCAGTACGATCTGAAGAGGGTTTTCTTCTCCGCCTATGTTCCTCTCAATGAGGATGCGGCACTGCCGGATATTCATACCGCCCCTCCCCTTCTGCGGGAGCACAGGCTGTATCAGGCAGACTGGCTTCTCCGATATTACGGTTTCCATTCCGGAGAGCTTCTGAGCAAAGAACGTCCTAATTTTAATATTATGATCGATCCAAAATGTGACTGGGCCCTCCGGCATCTGGAACAGTTCCCTGTCGAGATTCAGTACGCAAGCTACGCGCAGCTTCTCCGGGTTCCCGGCATCGGTGTCAAGTCCGCCCGCCGGATCGTCCAGGCAAGGCGGCACAGCAGCCTTACTTTTGAACATTTGAAGAAAATGCGGGTCGTACTGAAAAGAGCACAGTATTTTATCACCTGCGGCGGAAAGATGCTGCACCGCATCCCCATTGAAGAGGACTTTATCACCCGCCGCCTCACCTGTGATAACTCCGGCAAGAACTGGGAGATCTGTCACCCGGAAACGTACCGGCAGCTTTCCCTCTTTGATGACTTTCACATTGACGGAGATGTGACCGTAGAAGATTCCGTCAAGACGTTTTCAGGGCAGATGTAGAGACTGTGACATGCCAGGATGGATACTCTGCGCTGAGGACTCTATGTAGAAACCTATGCCCATTTTCACCTGCGAACTTTATTGCAAAGGAGATCGCCATGACCACTGTTTTTACATGTAAAGACCTGTTTGACGATATGATGACCTGCGTCTACGATGCATGGGCCTCCCGGCTTGGCCATGCAAACGTAAAGCTCCTGACGGAACCATTGGGAACGAGAGAACTGTTTTGCACCTACCGTCACATAGACGCCCAGCCGGACAAAGCCGCCAGCGTCGTCCGTACTATCCGGCAGAAGATTTCCGCTCATGCATGCCGCATGGTCTACCGCGCCGCCATGTCTGACCAGGAAGATAAGCTGGACGCCATTTACCGTTTTCTGAATCTGGGATTTTATCAGGGACCTTCTGTTCTTGACTGTCTGCAATATCCTGCTGTGATGCGTCTTTTCGAGCTTGACCGGAAGGTTTCCAATGAAGCACATTATTTTAAGGAATTTATCCGTTTTTTCAGCTACGAAAACCGTGTGCTTGTCAGCCATATCGAGCCCAGGAGCAACGTTCTTACATTGATATCCCCTTATTTTTCCGACCGCCTTCCTTCAGAAAACTGGATGATCATTGATGACGGCCGGATGCTTGCCATGGTTCACCCGGCTGATCAGCCGTGTTATCTCACCGCCCTTTCTCCTGAAGAAATGAAAGATCTGTCCAGAGAACCTGATGACGCTTTTGTGGGACTATGGAAGGGATTTTTTTCTCACATTGGCATCCATGAGAGAAAGAATCCCCGCTGCCAGAGATCCATGCTGCCTCTCTGGTACCGTAAAAACATGACGGAATTCCGGTAAATCAACTCCTGTAAGATTTTTCAGTGCAAGATTTCTCACGAAGAAGGCATTGACCTTTTCCCTTCAGAAGATGTATCATCATAACAGACCATAAGACGCTCATCCATGTAAGAATGTTGCACATCCAGTGCATATATTTTTTGTGGCTGCGCGCAGAATAACAGGAGAAAGGAATAATCATCATGCATCCAGTGAGAAAAATGTATTGTCGGACATTTCAGTCCGTCCTCAAGTTTTCCATTCCATTTCTGCCTTACCGCAATCCGAAGATTATCGGCAGCGTAAAAGGCATTCCGGACATATTAAAGAAAAAGAAATGCCACTCCGTCCTCATCGTGACTGATAAGGGCATTGTCAGTCTCGGGCTTATCCAGAGACTAAAGAAGGTTTTGCGGGAGAATCATATCTCCTATGTTATTTATGATAAGACTGTAGCCAATCCTACTACCACCAATGTGTATGAGGCGGCAGCGCTCTATCAATCCCGCCATTGTTCCGCCATCATCGGCTTCGGCGGCGGTTCCAGTATTGACTGCGCCAAAGCCGTGGGCGTAAAAATTGCCCGCCCAAACAAGTCTCTGGCCAAAATGAAGGGCATCCTCAAAGTACACAAAAAGCTTCCTCTGTTGATTGCAGTACCTACCACTGCAGGCACCGGCAGCGAGACAACCATAGCTGCCGTCATCACCGACGCGGAAACAAGACATAAATATGCCATTAACGATTTTCCTCTGATTCCAAAGTACGCTGTGCTGGATCCTAAGGTTACATGCAGTCTGCCGCCGTTCATCACTGCCTGCACCGGCATGGACGCGCTTACCCATGCCGTGGAAGCTTACATCGGCAATTCCACTACACCGGGCACAAGGAAGAATGCTCTCATGGCTGTCTCCCTGATTTTTAAAAATCTGGACGCGGCTGTCAAGGACGGCAGTAATCTGGAGGCCCGGAGAAACATGTTAAAGGCTTCCTATTACGCCGGCTGCGCATTCACTAAATCATATGTTGGCTACGTTCACGCCGTAGCGCATTCTCTGGGCGGCGCTTACAACGTGCCTCACGGCTATGCTAACGCAGTCCTTCTTCCCTACGTGCTGGATTCCTATGGAGAATGCATCCACAAAAAGCTGCATCAACTGGCCATTGCCGCAGGTATAGCAAAGAAAGATATTCCACATTATAAAGGAGCACGGATATTTATTTATGCCATTCAGGCTATGAAAAAACGGTACGGCATCAGCAATACGATAGAAGAGATTCGCGAGGAAGATATTCCCCGACTCAGCCACTATGCAGACAAAGAAGCCAATCCGCTCTACCCGGTTCCGGTTCTCATGAACGCCCAGGAGTTGGAGAAGTTTTACTACATGCTGATGCCGAAAAAGCGGAGAGAAACAGAACCGGCAATGGATTTTCAGGCTTATGCCAGAAAGGAAGCGCAGAGAGCTGCTGAAAAAGCCGCCGGCAAATCCAAACCTGAACCGGCTGTACCATCCGAAGAAATTATAATGGAGGAACAAAATGAAGAAAAAACAGATTGATATCATTCTGCGCAATCAGCATGATTTTTTTGAAAAAGGCGTCACACTGGATATATCTTTCCGGATACGGGCGCTGCAAAGACTGAAAGCATGTATTAAAAGAAATGAGAATGCCATTCACCGGGCGCTGCAAAAGGATCTGGGCAAGAGTTCTTATGAAAGTTATATGTGCGAAACCGGCATGGTTTACAGCGAGATCACATACATGCTGAAACACATCCGTTCTTTTGCCAGAGATAAACATGTCCCGACACCGCTGGCTCAGTTCCATGCAGTCAGCTTCAGGAAGCCGTCTCCATATGGCAATGTTCTGATCATGAGCCCGTGGAATTATCCTTTCATGCTCACCATTGAGCCGCTGGTGGACGCCCTTGCCGCCGGCAACACCGCTGTTTTGAAGCCAAGCGCATATTCACCTCACACCAGCGAAGTCATCCGCAAAATCATACAGGAGTGTTTCCCGTCCAGTTATGTGGCTGTCGTCACCGGTGGACGCGAGGAAAATACCTGTCTGCTGCAGCAGCCTTTTGATTATATCTTTTTCACCGGCAGTCAGGCGGTAGGCAAAGAAGTCATGCGGCATGCTGCGGAACATCTGACCCCTGTCACGCTGGAACTGGGAGGCAAAAGTCCCTGCATCGTGGATAAATCTGCCAATCTGCGTCTGGCAGCCAGACGAATTGTCTTTGGCAAGTTTTTAAACTGCGGCCAGACCTGCGTGGCGCCGGATTACATTTATTGTGACCGCAGCGTCCGAAGCGCCCTTGTGGAAGAGATTTGCAAAGAAATAAAGCGGCAGTTCGGCAGCGATCCTCTCCGTAATCCGAATTACGGGAAGATCATCAACGAGAAACATTTCCGCCGGATTACCGGCTTAATCGATCCAAAAAAGATAGCATTCGGCGGCAATGTTAATCCCAAAACCCTGCAGATCGCACCAACAGTTCTTACAAACGTAAGCTTTAAGGACGCTGTTATGCAGGAGGAGATCTTTGGCCCGGTTCTCCCGGTTCTTACCTTCCACTCTCTGGACGAGGCCATCCGCCGGGTAAATGCACTGCCACACCCGCTGGCCTTATATTTCTTCACGAGAAATAAATCAGCTGCCAAAAAGGTGATGACCCGCTGCGGCTTCGGCGGAGGATGCATCAACGACACCATCATTCATCTTGCCACCAGCGAGATGGGCTTCGGAGGCTTCGGTCCAAGCGGCATGGGATCTTATCACGGGAAAGACGGATTCCGCACTTTCTCCCATTATAAGAGTATTGTTGACAAAAAATTATGGCTGGATCTGCCAATGCGATACCAGCCATATCGGTTCCTCTATGAAAAAATGGTTCGTTTTTTCCTGAGATAAACTTATTGATTCATTGTATATGCTCCGGGGCAGAGATGCTTTATCTTCTCTGCTCCGAAACATCATTTTGCCGCTTCAAAAACACCTATCTCCGCGTCAGTTCTTTTCCGTCCAGTGCCGCAAAGACCAGCTCATCGCCTTCGTAGGATAATTTTAATGAGAAAAACGGCGCGTCTTCTGCCAGCAGCTTTAAAAATATTTTGTCTCCTTCCCAAAGATTCAACCGGGATAATTCCTTCTTTGGCACCCACTCGAGGGTTCCCTCATCACAGGGACTCATCTTTCCTGTAAAATCATCGGCAGTATACAGGAACATATACTCTGTCACCCAGCGGTCTGATACGAAAGTCACGATTCCCCGCAGTCGGTAAGAGGTCAGAGTCAGCCCCGTCTCCTCCTTTACCTCCCGGAGCAGACATTCCTCCGGACTTTCCTTATCCTCAAACTTTCCTCCCACGCCGATCCATTTGTCTTTGTTGATATCCACTTTCTTTGATATCCGATGAAGCATCAGATAACAATCATCTTTTTCTATGTAACATAATGTTGTCGGTATCATTTCTTCTGTCCTTCCCATATTAGTGCACAATGGCCCAGCCAGCATTTCTACTGGCCGGACCAAAGTTCCTCCTCAATCCAGTCCAGGGCCTCCTCATAATCTTTTCTCGCCTCGGCGATCCGGTCCGGATCCTGTTTATCAAGGATATATTCAAATTGTCGTGTCACAGCCTCCAATTGCTCCCGGAGTTCTCCGGTAGCCTCCTCATAGAGACGTTCTCCCCGCAGCAGCAGAACCTTATTGGGTTCCTGATCTCTCGGATGAATCTTCAGATAAGAAAGTTCTTTCATCCGGGCCTGCATTTGTTCCAGCGTCATATCTGACTCCTGATTTTTGATGAGCTTCGTCACAGTCTCTCCGGTGGATTTAATCTTTGCCTCTACCTCAAGAAGCGCATTGACGTCATAGGTATAGGTAACAGAGATTTCCTCTTCACCCGCCTTGTTGTCCGGCACGGTCAGACTGATGGTGCCCAGAGAAACGTTGTTGGAGGCGAAACGGCTCTCGCCCTGTAAAATGTGGATATCCACCTGGGTCTGGTGGTCATACACCGTATAAAACTTCTCCGTGCGGCTGGCAGGAATCACGGTATTGCGCTCCAGAATCGGACAGAAGTGATTGCTCTCCAGCCGGTCGCCCTCAGTGCGGATTGACACTTCCGTGCCGAGCGTAAATGGGCAGACGTCCGTGAGAATCACTTCCCGGATGGACTCCCGCCGTTCCTTCATAGCTCCCTGAATGGCGGCGCCCAGCGCCACCGCCTCATCCGGGTTCACACTGGTATCCGGCAGACGGCCAAACAGTTTGCCCACGAACTTCCGCACGGCCGGCATCTTTGTGGTGCCGCCCACCAGCACGATCTCGTCGATCTCACTGATGCGGACGCCCGCGTCGGCCAGACTCCGCCGCACCGGCTGCTTGATGCGGTCAAAAAGCTGCGCCGCTTTCTTGTCAAAATCCCGTCTGGTGATGAGAGATTCCAACCGTTCCCCGTTCCTTACCGCCTGCATCCGGAAGAAGGAGTCTGCGCCATTCTGGCATTTACATTTTTCCGCCTGATTACGGAAATAAAGCCGTTCCTTCTCGGATAAGCTGTTTTTATCAATATGATGCTCCTCCAGAAATGTATCGAGAATCAGATTGGTAAAGTCCTCTCCGCCCAGATAATTATCCCCGGCCACGGCACGAACCTCCATGATGTCGTCATCCAGTTCAAGGATTGATACATCAAAGGTACCCCCGCCCAGATCAAACACAAGAAAACGGGTGCTGTCCTTTTTCTGATACAGGCCGTAAGCAATGGCCGCGGCCGTCGGCTCGCTGATGATCCGTTCCACCTTGAAGCCGGCAAGCTCCCCTGCCCGCTTGGTGGCTTTCCGTTTTATATCATTAAAGTACGCCGGGACACTGATGACCGCCTCGGTCACCTCCTGTCCCAGATAATACTCTGCATCCTCCTTCAGGGAACGCAGCACAAAGGATGACAGTTCCTCCGCAGAAAATGTTCTGCCACCCAGGTGGAACTCCTTTCTGCTTCCCATACTCCTCTTAAAAAGGCTGGCTCCCTCATCCGGGTGGACCGCCATTCGTTCCAGGGCAGTCTTTCCCACATATACCTGGTCATTCTCATCTATACTCACGGCGGAGGGCGTCAGGCGTTCCCCCAGCCGGTTCGGTATGATTCTGGGGCCATCCTCGGTGTAATACGCCGCCAGAGAATTTGTTGTCCCCAGATCTATTCCAATAATCATGGTGATTCCTCCCATTTCTTCATCTGCTCATATTCAAATCGATGTTCCATATCATCGGGAACCTTCTCCGCCGCCTCTTTATATTTCTGAATGGCCCGGCTTACATCTCCTCTGGCAAAAAGAATCATGGCCTCCCCAAGCATTTTCTCATAGCAGCAGGCTCTGGCACAGCCGTCACAACGGTATTTTTCCGTGTGCATCTCCCGGAAACAGCGCTCTGCCTCCGCAACCTCACCCAAAAACAGCCATGCACAGCCGATCCGGAATTTCCGGCGGCCTCTTTCTCCAAAAAACTCCTCATATTTGCGGGAACGTCCGTCCCTGCCCCGGCAAACCTCAAGATATTGTTCAAAGCATCGGGCGGCTTTCTCTCTCTCCCCGAGAAACTGCCGGCACCGTCCCAGCAGATAAAGACTGCCAAGCTGACATTCCCGGTTCTCGTTCTTTTCACACAGGCGCAGCGCGGTCTCCAGATAAACCGCCGCTTCCTCTCCCTTTTCAAAACCGAAGAGATACACCTCACCGGCAAGCTGACATAATACGGCGTCCTCTGGATATTTTCTCCGAAGCCTCTGCATGAGGGAAGACGCCATGGCGTAATCGCCTTTCATCCCGTAAGTTCTTAACATCTCCAGCTCCAGCGGCGCAGGGGTATCCGTTTTGCTCATTCCCTCCTCGTAAGTGGCAACCGCCTTGCTGTACTGTTCATTTTCCCGGTAAAAATCCCCCAGCAGCAGATACATGTCAGCGCTGTCCGGAAACAGCTCCATGTTTTTCTTGTAACAGAGAAGCGCCGCCTCGTACTCTCCCATAATGCGATAACATTTCGCAAGATTATTATACGGAAGAGGAGTGATTTCATTCTTCATGAGGCGCGCCGCCTCCAGAAAGAGAGGCTCCGCCTTCTCCGGCATATTCATGGAAAGATAACAGTTTCCTGCGTTATTGCAGGCAAAAACACTCTCCGGATTTTTTTCTCTGGCCTTCTCGAACCAGACAAGAGCCTTTTCATACTCATCCATATCCAGATACAGAAGTCCCATTTCCACCAGATAATATTCTTCAGGATATTTCTCCACCTGCTCTTCCATATAAGGAAGCGCCAGCAGATAATACTCGTTGTCCTCTTCTCTTCTGGCCAGCCGCTCATAGAGCTCCACGATCACATGGCGGACCCTCGAATGCTCCGGGTCCAGGGAAAGCACCTGCTTCATAAACGGCAGCGCTTTCTTATAGTCTCCTTTCAGTTTATAGCACCAGCCGATGCGATACAGAATCCCCGTATCATCCGGCACATACTTGAGCGCTTTCCGGAGATTCTCAATGGCCTGGTCGTACTCTCCGCTCTGCATCAGAATCGCGGCGTAGCCAAACAGCCGGGAAACATCTTCCCCGCCGTCCGCCATGGACGCTTCCAGGGCTTCCTTCGCCTCCGGCAGACGGGAAAGGTCTGTAAGGATCAGCCCCCGGCGGTAATCCACCTCGCTCCACTCATTCTGTTCCACATCGGAAGCATAGCTCCATCCTTTTTCTTTCAGTACATCTAAAATGTGAAGCGCCGCCTCCAGATCCTCCCGGTTCCGGGCCGTCACTGCCCGGTATCTCGCGGTGAGAATCTGCAGAGCATCGCTTTGTATCTTGTTATCTTCTGTCAGAGATAATATTTCCTGTACTTTATCATACTCTCCAAACATAAAGTACATTTTTATCAGTGTCGCATAAGGTCTACCATAATACGGATACATATGTACCGCTCTCTGGTAATCGTCCGCCACCTGCTGATACATGCCCAGATGCAGGCAGGCTTCCTGCCTCAGAAGCACCGCCGGATAATATCCCTGATTGCGCATGAGCATCTGGTCGCAGGCGTCGACAACCTTCCCGTATTCTTTTCTCTGACGCCAGATATCCGCCACCGTATGATAATAACTGACAATCTGACTCTCCTCGGTCTCTGCTGCAATGGCTTTATCAAAATACTCCATGGCCTCCGCCAAGCCGCTTTCTTCTCCTCCGCGAAGAAAAATCGCCGCCTTCGCAGAACCGATAGTGTAATAGGCATACCCCAGTCTTGCCAGGCGCCGCTGCGTCTTCTTGGTTCCGTCCGGCTTCAGCTTGAGGATCTCCTCCAGCCACGGCTGCAGATGCTCAAGCGCATCCTCATTTTTATCCATGGTGAGATAAACCCGGCCTTTCAGATTATGATAATCCAGCACATGCTCCTCATCCGGAGTGAAGGAATCAAGAACCGCCAGCGCATCCTCAAACTTCATATTCTGATAATAGCACCAGCCAAGGTCCATCAGTCCCTCCTGATCAAGCTCTCCGGCCGCCTTCAAAGGTTCCAGCTCCCCGATCATAAACACATTTGCGTCCATCAGATCTTTCATCAGCCGCTCATCCTGCGGGCTGTACTCCAGCAGATCAAGGACAATCTCCCTGGCCTCCCGGTACGCTCCGTCATGAATCAGTTCCTCCGCCTTCCCACTTCTGGCGGCGGCAGAATCCGGGTAATGCTCCAGAAGCCTGTCATAGATGCCCCGCAGCTCCTCCCAGCGTCCCTCCATCTGAAGAAACTGCCCGTAGCAGCTGACAATGCGCTCCTCGTCAGGATAGGCTCTGCCCAGACGGACGAAAATCTCTCCCGCCTCGTCTTTCTTTCCTTCATTAAGGAGAATCCGCGCCTCCTCGATCTCTCCATACGGGTGATACACCGTAAATGTTCTGAGGTGCGCGAGCTCCTGCTTCGCCTGATCCATCATCCCCAGATCCGTGAACTGGCGGAACCGGTTATACGCTTCGATATAGCCGTCAAAATCATCGCTTTCCCTGCCTTCAAACAGATCATAGTTGAGAATCCCCTCGTCCTGCGCCGCCTGGCACAGATAATCCACGAAATCCTCCGGGAACCATTCGGTGAGCGTCCTCCGGTCTCCGCTGATATCAAACGTCCTGTCAATACATTTCCACACTTCCGCAGGAAAATGAAAATGTTCCATCAAAAAGGTGAGAAAGGCCCTGCGCACCTCTTCCTCCGTCTCCAGATTCACGCAGACCGGATCGTCAAAAAGAGCTTCCCACTCCTCCGGGCGTATTCTGCGAAAGAAAGAAGCATAGACCTCTCTGCAGCGATCCATAAACTGCTCTGATGCGCTCTTTTCCCGCACGTCTTCCTTTTTTCTGGCATAGCGGCACGCCTCCTCGTAGGCGGTGCGCAGTCTCTGGAACCCCTGCATATCATCCTCCGGATTCACGGAATGCAGCAGTTTCCGGTATGCCTTTTTTATGGTTGTCTCGTCTTTTGTGGGCGCAATGCCAAGCACATCAAAACAGATTTCTGTCATAATTGTCCAAATACCTCTCCAATACTGTCGTTAATCACCAGATCCGCCTGACTGTCCCTCGGCGTGGAGGAACGGTTGATGAGCACCAGGTGACTTCCCCGGAAATAATCAATCATTCCCGCTGCCGGATACACTGCCAGCGAAGTGCCGCCGATGATGAGCACATCCGCATGGGAAATGGCATAGACGGCGTCCGAGATCGTCTGGCTGTCCAAACCTTCCTCATAGAGAACCACGTCCGGTTTCACCAAGCCGCCGCAGGCGTCGCAGCGCGGCACGCCCTCGCTGTTCTTCACGTAGGCAGCGTCAAAAAATTTGCCGCATTTGGTGCAGTAGTTTCTGTGAATACTTCCATGAAGCTCCAGTACCTTCTTGCTTCCCGCCATCTGATGGAGACCGTCGATATTCTGAGTCACCACCGCCCGGCATTTGCCCTCTTTTTCCCACTGAGCCAGCTTATAATGGGCCTTGTTCGGTTTCGCGTCGAGGGCCATCATTTTGTCCTTGTAGAACTCATAGAATTCCTCTGTCCGCCGCACAAAAAATGTATGACTCACGATAGTCTCCGGCGGATATTTGTATTTCATATTATAAAGTCCGTCGGTGCTCCGGAAATCCGGAATCCCGCTTTCCGTGGAAACCCCCGCTCCTCCGAAAAACACCAGATTATCTGTGTTGTCCACGATCTCTTTTAACTGTTTTACTTTATCATTCATATCCCCTTCTCCTTTCTCCGGTTCGTCCGGATCTCTTATATATACAAAATCGCCGCATTGACAAGACCGAGGATCAGTCCGATCAACGCGCCAAGATTTACTACTGCACCAAGCTCTTTTTTCATGATGGAAAGCATCAGTTCTTCCACCTCCGCCACATTCATGGCGTTGATACGCTCTTCCACAATAGAAGACAGATGCAGATTATCAAGCACCTTCGGCAGCTTCTCCGATACCATAGACTCGTACTGTTTCACAACCAGTTCCGGAATATCCACGCCGTAAGCCTCCAACTGTGTAAATGTATCTCCCACTGTCTTTTGCTGCAGTGTTTCCGATTCATCCAGCACCATCTGCTCCACCACAGATCTTCCGTACTCTGCCACGTACTCGTTTATCTTCTCTTCCACCTGTCTGGCGATGGGCTCCAGCATGGAGCCTCCAAGCATCATTCCGAACATGGAATCCTTCAGCTTATCTTTGGCGATTTCCATGACTTTGTCGGCAATGATTTCTCCCACATTCATCTGCAGGACCTTGTCAAATACTTTATCAGTCACGGTTTCCTCAGCACTCTCGATGAAATCCTCCACCTGTTCAGTGGAAAATACATTCTCCGCCGCTTCGCGCAGCGTATCCTGCGACGCCTTTCTGTTCTCCACCCAGGCAGAAACTTCCTCCCGCACCGCCGCTTTTTTCTCCTCTGACAGAAGAACTTCCTTCAATACTTCTTCCGTGAGAAGCTGTTTTTCCACTGCCCGTCCGACCGCCCGGGCAAGTCTTTCCTTTCCTTTGGGAATCACCCCCGGCGTAAACGGCAGACGCCATCCAAAAAGGCGGATCTCCTCTCTCGGCCGAAACAACATCTTCACCGCCACCCAGTTGGTGGCATATCCTATCACCGCTCCGATAAGCGGTGTCGTGATCAATTTCCAATATGCAAACATAGTTCCTCCTTCACAGCCGGACAGCCACATCACTGTCGATCCGGATACTGTCTTTATCCACAATGCAGTCCACCGCGCGAATCATGACGCCCGCCTTCTGTGCCAGACGCAGTGCTTCCGCGAACTCCGGCTGTCTTTCCTCAAATGGTGCGAACCGGCTGACTCCCTTCATCTGAATCACAAAAAGGATACCGGCGCGATACCCGTCTTTCTGACAGGCAATGAGTTCCTCCACATGCTTCTTTCCCCGCTCGGTGGGCGCATCCGGAAACATGGCGGTCCCTCCTGCGTTGAGGGTCACGCCCTTCACTTCGATGAACCATTTCTCTCCGGCGGCCTCTACATAGAGGTCAAAGCGGGAGCTGCCGTATTTCTGCTCTCTCTTTATAAATGTAACGTCCTCTAACAGACCGCCTTCCGCAATCCATTCTTCTGCCAGCCGGTTGGGCGCCTGGGAATCAATGTTGACCCACTTCCCATCCTTCTTCACACAGATTAACGAATACTTTGTCTTGCGGCTGCTGCCCTCCGCCGCCGGTTCCACCAGAACCGGAACGCCCGGCAGAAGGAGTTCTCCCAGTCTTCCTGTGTTTTTCACATGACAGATTTCTTCCTGGCCGCCAATGCAGATATGTGCTCTGAACCGATTGGGCCTTTTTAAGAAAACTGCCTCCTGTAAGTTATTATATCTCATTTTCTCTTTCTCTGATATGTTATTTTATATTTTTCTTCTCTGTTTATCAAAATGTCTGTATTATCGCCGGTATTTTCTGAAATCATCCCGGCATAAAGTCATCTCCGGATTTTATTCTTCTGTCATAAACGTTTCCTGCACTTTCTCCCAGAACTGTTCCAGTACCTTTTCATAATTGTAAAGATTCACCTCATAGTAGCTGTCCCATTCCTCCGGCAGAAGCATTTGATTTTCCCTCAGCAAAAAACGGTCATCCATCAGAAGTATAGTCCCTGTATCTTCGGCAGTACGTATCACACGCCCCGCCGCCTGCAAAACTTTATTCATGCCTGGATACCGGTACGCATAATCATACCCCTTTTTGCCCTTCCTGTCAAAATACGCCCGGATCCGTTCCCGTTCTTCACAGATCTGCGGAATCCCGGTCCCAACGATCATCACGCCGATGAGACGGCGGCCTGTCAGGTCGATGCCTTCGGAGAAAATGCTTCCCAACACACAGAATCCTATGAGAGACTTGCTGTTCTCTTCCCGAAAAGCGTCAAGAAACTCCTCCCGCTCCGTCTCGCTCATCGACGTACTCTGCACGAGAAAATCGGCGGCCAGAGACAGGGTGCTCTCCTCCGCCAGCGCAAGAACCTGCGACAGCATCTCATAGGACGGGAAGAAAATCATATAATTTCCCGGTTTCACAGAGATTGTCTCCTCCAGATACCGCACCATCTTCTGATATTGTTCCGTTCCCCTCCGGCTGTAGCGGCTGGTCACATCCGACGCGACAGCGAGCAGTCTCCGTTCCTTCTCAAAGGGCGATGACACGCTGAATGCGTCCATGGAACCGCTGCCGCCCAGAAGCTGCCGATAGTACCGGATGGGCAGAAGGGTGGCAGAAAAAAAGATGCCTGCCCGGCATTTTTCCAGATATTCCGCCAGCCGGGAGGAGGGGTCAACGCAGAACAGGTGCACTTTCAGATGAGTTCCCCCGCCCTCACCGTATATCTCATATCCGTCTTCCATGGTATCCAGGATCATAAAGAAATGTCTTGCCTGAAAATAAAACTCCACCGCTTCCTCCCGGTTTTCCATCTCCGGATGATCCTTCAGATAATCTTCCATGGTACCCAGCAGCCAGAACAGCGGATAATAGAGGCTGTCAATGTTCTCTGCAATCTCCTCCACATTTTTACTCATGCGCAGAAGCTCACGGTTGCAGTTCTGCAGCTTTCTGACGATACTTTTATTTTTATCGCGGAACAACTTTTTCATTCTCACCAAGTCTTCTTTCTTAAGAACAGCACTATACATTTCCCGTGCTCTGTCAAGAAGATTGTGGGCCTCGTCAATGAGAAACACACAGCCGCTTTTTTCTCCAAACAGACTTTTACGGTTAACATGAGGATCAAACACATAATTATAATCGCAGGTAATGCAGTCCGCCCACCCGGCCGCCTCGAAGGAAAGTTCATAGGGGCATACCTGATATTTTTCACTGTATTCCAGAATATCCTCCCGGCGTATAATCTCCCTCTCTGTCAGCAGCGCATAAAGCGCCCCGTTAATCCGGTCGAAATGTCCGCGGGCTTTCGCACATGCCGCCGGGTTACATTCCATCACTTCATTATCACAAATGCGCTCCTTGGCGGTGATGGTCACCGCTTTCATGGAAAGCCCCTGTTTTTGCAGCAGCAGAAGGGTCTGCTCCGCCACCGTCCGGGTGATGGTCTTGGCCGTCAGGTAAAAAACCCGCTCCGCCTTTCCCTCCCCCAGGCCTTTCAGGGCAGGATACAGGGTAGAGATGGTCTTTCCCACTCCTGTGGGTGCCTGCAGAAAAATATTTCTCCCATCATTGATGGAACGATAAACCATGGCAGCCAGCTTTTTCTGCCCGGGCCGGTAGGAAAACGGAAAAACCATTGCTTTGATACTGTCATCCCGCCGCCGTCTCGCTTCCACATACATATCGGCCCACAGTTTATATTGATCCATCAGATCGTCAAACCACTGCGCCAACTCCTCCATATCGTAATGCTGCGTGATATATTTGATTTCCTCTGTCTCCATGTTACAGTAGGTGATCTGTACAAGCACATCCTTATGTCCCGCAGGACCGGCGTGCATATAGGCGTAGCACTTGGCCTGGGCAAGATGGAGGGGCTCCGCCTCCTCGATCTGCCGGACGTCCTTATACACACATTTTATTTCATCGATGAGGGGGACGCGCCTGACAGCGCTTTCGTTCTCATCCCGTGCGTCGCCGTCCTCGTACTCCGCCGAATCGATGCCGTCCGCCCGGCCTTCCAGCACCAGCTCGTAACCGTCCCGGCGCCAGCTCACTTTCAGGGGCACCTCGCTGCGGTACCCTGCTTTTTTGGAACGCTGAATTTTCCGGTGCAGACGACTTCCCTCCTGCATCGCTTCCGGATCGGAGACCAGACTGCTCCCCGTCTCAATATCGCCGCTGCGCAGAAAAAATTCCACCAGTTTCCGCACGGAGGTTTTTACTATGTTATTCTGATAAGACAACATTTCTAATTTCCTTTTCTCCCTGTGCTTTTTATTTCATTTTTTCTTCATATCTTAATGAAAAATATTTCAAACGAAAAATTTTTTTCTATAAATGAAAAATGTCCACAATGAGGGGCAAAACTCACTGTGGACATCTTCCATATAATACTAACCTTTAACTTAGGGGATTACTTTTATTATAATACACTACTTCCGTTAAAATTTCATGTTAAACTAGAGGAAAAAATTGTTCAATTCCCAGTAACATTGTGTATTATTTTTGAAAACAGCAATATTCTTTCATTTGAAAGCAAAACTATTCTCTATTTCGGAAGCTGTCCCAAAATCGCCGGTATTAACTGTTTCTTCCTTGATACAACTCCTGGCAGCTCCACGGACGTTCCCTCAACCTTTACCGGGAAAGCTCCCTCCAAAACTTCCTTACACATATCGCCAAGGAGCAGAAGCTCGGTTGACTCTGTGAGAATATCTGTCAGCATGAAGAACAGCATATCCAGCTTATAGCTGTCTTTTACTTCCGCCATATAGGTAAGAAGCTTTTCTTTGCAGGCGGAAAGCTGTTCTTTATTCATGGCGCTGATCTGACCTACGCCAAAATTAATCTTATTATCATTGAATTTCTTGAAATCCTGATAGAAAATTTCTTTTGCAGATTTCGCTGTCAGATTGCTGCCGGCATCAAACATATTCTTCGCATAATCTTCGATATCTATCTCCGCAATACCTGCAAGCTTCTCTGCAATGAGACGGTCAATGGCAGTACAGGTCGGAGACCGGAACATTAACGTATCCGAAATAATAGCGGAGCACATGAGACCGGCGATATATGGCGGAATGCTGATGTCATTTTCCATGTACATCTGCGTCACGATAGTGGAAGTACATCCCACCGGCTGATTACGGAAAAACAAAGGCGCATTGGTCTCCAAATTGCCCAGTCTATGGTGATCGATGATCTCCAGAATATCTGCCTCTTCAAAACCATCCACTGCCTGTGTCTTCTCATTGTGGTCCACAAGGATGATTCTCTTTCTGTCCAGATCCAGCAGGTTCCGGCGGGAGATCATACCGACATATTTATTCTGTGTATCCACGATCGGGAAATCACGGAACCGTTTCTTTGCCATGATCTCCTGAATGTCGTCCACAAAGTCCACGGTACGGAAGGTTGTCAGATTCTCTGTTGTCATAAAATACCTTACCGGCATACTGTGGTTGATAAGTCTCGCCACAATGTATGTGTCATACGGGCTAACGATGATACGGCAGCCACGTTCTTTTGCCAGCTTGCGGATTGTTTTAGATACCGGAGCGCCCATGCAGACAATGATACACTGCGCTTCCATCTCAATGGCACATAACTGTGACTCATAGCGGTTACCCAGAATAACCATATCATACGGCTCAATGATGTCTTCCATCATATCAGGGTTAGCCGCGGCGATCAGAACATGTCCTTCATCAAAATTGCCATCCATATCACCGACAACCATCTCTCCATCGATGGTTTCCACAATATTTTTATAGCTGGTTCCCGCTTTTGACAGAATCATATTGTCATATACATCCATGTCTGAATAAGCAATATCACCGACTGTAATGATTCCTGCAAGCTCCTCGTTATCGAGAATCGGCAAAGAAACTATTCTTGATGTACGCATGATATCCCATGCTTTTTTCAGCGATAAATCCGCAGAAATTCCTGCGGTTTTTCTGATTTCAATGTCAAGTACCTGCGGACGGATATCTGTCAGATAAAGCGGCTGCGGTACATCAAAATGTTTTAAAACAAACTGTGTCTCTTCATTTACATGACCGTTTCTGGCAGGAATATAGAAATAGTCCAGACCGTCTCTGGCAGCTATCTCATTTTTCAGATAAGCATAGGAAATGGCCGCGCAGATACTGTCTGTATCCGGATTTTTATGTCCGATTACATATACATTCTTTTTGTCACCCATAGAAAACACCCTCCTGTTATTCTCTTTTTCTTCCATTTATAATTGTAAACATTTCTCTTTTCTTTTTCAACTGTTTTTGGCGGAACATTTTCTCATATTCTTTTCTTGAATATCCCTTTAATTCATAGAGCGGCGTATATTCATATAGAGTCTTTACTATATCATGAATCTTCTCTTCTATTTCTGCCGATTCAAAATGCAGCACCGCCATTTTTTCCTTCAAATCTCCCCATTCACATCCGTTCTGAATCATGAGAAGAAGGGTTTTTACCATTACTGTTGCCCGGTAATAATTCATATGCATTTCATCTATCATGAAAGAGCCCAGTTCAGAAACGCCTCTCCACCGGTTATCTATTCCCGCTGCTTCGCTGATATAAAACAGATCTTCTTTCTCAATATTTTTATATGATAAATCATTGTGCTGCTGAATATACATCAACAGTATTTCCGGATTTTCCACGTTGACGCATTGATAATAATTTTTCTTTTTTTGAACGTCTCTGAGAAGCACGCCAAAGGACCAGAGCGGGCAGCGGCATTTTAAAAACGTTACGAATTCCCCGTACGGGAGCATACGTTTTGTCGCCCGCATGAATGATTCATGGAGAACCGGGACTTCCGTCATTCCATAATAATACATCAGGCCGCAGATGATCTTTTCCCACTCTTCGTATTGTTCCATAAGTGCCCTGCTCTTTTTGCTTTTCAGCAAAAAATAAAACCGATCCCTCATCTCGGGAATAATATAAATAACATTAGGCTCATCGGTAATAGGATTACCTTTTTTGTATGTAACCAGCCCGAAAATTTTTAAATATTCCAGATAATCCCACTCTTCCAGACTAATTTCTATTTCGCTTTTTTCCCAGACGGACAGCAGAAATTCCAGAAAATGCCGGGGAATCATTTTCAGGATCCACTCGCTGTTATTATAAAATTCTTCTTTCCATGCAGTGATATAAGTCTCTTTTGGTAAACCTTCCTCAAACTCTATTCCTATTCTGCTCAATATGGATTTCACGGTTTCCACCGGGGTCTTCTGCATAACTGACGACGCTTCCATATCTCCCAGCACAATATCGGCCTGCATCGCATTATATTTGTTTTGCATACTCTCTCCATTCTGCTAATCGCATCTGTATGAACATCCGAGTTTCGTGTAAAAAAATCAGCATCCTGTGATGTAAACCGGATGCTGAACTGTCACTTTTTATTTATTTTAGTTTCTGCCACAGCATTTTTTATATTTTTTGCCGCTTCCGCATGGACATGGATCATTTCGTCCGATCTTAGGAGGCTTCACAACTGTTGTTGAACTCTTCTGTTCACGATACAGTTCCTTTCTGCGCTCCGGTGTCAGCAGATTATCCCACTGCTCCAGATTATACAGCCATTCTGCTCTGGCTCCTACCATATTATAGTATAATTTCTCCTTATCATAATCAAGAGAAACTACCGTGTTTTCATCCATCTCCTCGATAGGATTCGGAGTCTTCAGACTGTCATTGATACCGTCCAGATATCCGACAAAATATGTCAGCTCCATGTTAAACTTCTCGGCCAGTTCTGCCACTGTACCGCTCACCGGCTCATCCGGTGTCGAAAGAATCTGCTCATATACAGCCTTCTCCTGCTGGAAATAATCAATCCAGAAACGCTGTCCTTCCTGTGTTCTGTCATCATGACTGTAGGCGAATTCCCGCCAATCTTTTAATAAAGACATAATTCACTTTCCTTTCAGTTATCTTGCTTATCCGCTGGCCATAAACCATATGCGGTTCCTGCAGCGCATTTTATGGTATTATATCAAAAAAAGTCAGAGAATACAATGTGTTTTCGCCAGCAAAGTATTTTCCGGTGAAATAACAAAGAGTTCTGATGTAATAAAAAAACTATCTGACAGAAATCATTTTATCAGATAGTTTTCTAGCAGCGCTACCAGGATTCGAACCTGGAAATGCTGGAATCAGAATCCAGTGCCTTACCATTTGGCGATAGCGC
>PPYE01129894.1_pt1 | contig 87426 bp, 70 predicted proteins | sample 1559881 | NCBI WGS metagenome assembly PPYE01 (sample SAMN08240022, study PRJNA423297) | Human gut metagenome, whole genome shotgun sequencing project.
GTATAAAGAGTCTATATATAATAAGGTATTCTGTGAAAATGGTAAAGTGTTTTTGTTTAATGCTTTGAAAAATAGAATAGTAAATATTAATTCACAAGAAGAATATTTTGAAATGTTGGAAAAGATGAAAAAAGGTGTGGAGACATCACTTTTTAAATATTTGTATAATTTGGGATTTTTGATAGAAGAGGATGTGGACGAGGAAAAGGAAGGAGAATTGTCTTTTTCCGACCAAATATTTTCGAATGATTTATATTTGACATTAATGGTTTCAGAAGAATGCAATTTTAGATGTAAATATTGTTATGAAAAGTTTGAACGAGGAAATATGGAACCAGAAGTAATCGAGGGATTAATTAAGTATTTGCGGAAAAATGTATCAAGTTATCATAGAATATATATTGACTGGTTCGGAGGTGAACCTTTATTGGGGATTAATGAGATTGAACATTTTTCAAAGGCAGTTATACCTATGTGTAGAAAGTTGGGAAAGCAATATGTGGCGAGTATGACGACAAATGGATATCTTTTAACTTCTGACAATGTAAAGAAACTTTTAGAAAATAAGGTATATAATATACAGATTACTATAGATGGTGTGGAAGGGTACCATGATCAATATAGGGTATTAAAGAATGGGACAGGAACTTTTCAGGTCATTCTTAACAATTTGAGAAATATAAGAGATAATATAGCGGATCCCAAGTTGCACATAGATATAAGAACAAATATTACATCAGAGAATATGAATGGATTTGAGGATTTTTTAAGATTGGTTGCAGGAGAATTTGGAGATGATAAACGGTTTTCTTTTTACTTTAGACCAGTAGGAGATTGGGGCGGTGAACGAGCAAAAAAATTGCAAAAAACATTCATTGATTCTATGGATGACGCCTTTGATTTGTTGCTGAAACATGAGTGCATTTTAAATGTGGATGCATATTTTCAAATGCTCAGGATGCGCGTATGTAATGCGGCATATAGAAATAGTTATGTGATTGGTGCTAATGGGACAGTGTATAAATGCACAATGTTATTAGGTAATGAATGTAATCATATAGGAATTATAGATGAAAGTGGAAATATGAATTTGGAGTATTCTAAATTAGCTAAATGGGTTCTGCCAGAGAGTAATTTACCAGAAAAGTGTAATGAATGTAATCAAAAAAGTATTTGTAGAAATATGTATTGTGCAGCGTCTAGTCAGTTTGGCAAGAAAGAAAATTGTGGTTACGAGACAGACAGTATAAGGTACATTATTAAATTACTAGATAGGGCAAAAAGTAAGCATATATATTATTATGATAAGGAGGTTCTTTAGATGGAAGAAAGAGTTGTAAGTTGTTTTGATAGGATTGGAATATTAGTTGACGAAGATGATGTAAAAAATGATTTTGAAATACAAGAGTATACAGTGGATTCTTTGGGATTTGTTTCCCTAATAGTAGAGATAGAAAATGAATTTGGAATTAGTATACCAGATGAATTTTTAGAAGCTGGAAAAGTGGTATTGTTTTCTGATCTTGTTGAGATGATTGAAATGCTTAACCATGAAATGAAAAAGATTGATTGATGTAAATAGTGTAACGGTATTGCACTGTTTATATATAAAAAAGATAGGAGGTGAAAAGTATGTTGTCTGAAGAAATTAAATTAACGAAGCCAGTATGCGAAGAACAGGATGTAAATGAACTGGTTAACGCATATGGTGGAGACAAGTGTGATGGCAATCGTTGTGGTATTGAATGGTAGTCGTTGCAACTACAAATATGAGAAATGTGGTTGGAAATTAATTTTAACCACATTTCTCATATTGTCTTAAGAATAATATAAATAATATCCATTGCTTTGCATTATAGAAGTATGGAAATAAAGAGAAGGAAAGGTGAAAATAATGATAAATGGAGTTTTGTATTTGTTGAAATTGTGTTGGAAATGTAAGAAAAGTTCGATCATATACTTGCTTTTAGAATCGATTTGCAAAGCTTTTTTGCCATTGTTACTGATCGTTTTTCCGAAGATTTTATTAGATGAGCTTTTTGGAGAACAGCGAATAGATTTCCTTATTGTGTATGTGATTATACTTATTGCGGTGACGGTCTTTGGGAATCAATTGGCTGATTTTTTTCATACCCGGTATTTTATTAAAAAAATGGAAGTATCTAACAAATTTTATTTAATGGTTGATGAAAAATTAATGAATGTGGAATTGCGTTGTATGGAAGAACCGGATTTTTTGGATTTGAGGTATAAAGCAGAACGTTTTATGAATGCAGATGGGTATGGATTTGGTGGAATATTGGATAAAACAGCTAATTTGATTTCTCACATTATTGTGCTTTGTGGAATTGTTGGAGTAATTGTATCCTTAAGTCCTATTATCATTCTTGTTTTTGTCAGCATGATAGGTTTAAATGCATGGATAGATGCAAAAGTCAAAAAAATGAATATTAAATTGGATTTGGAACGTCCTAAATATGAAAGAAAGTTGGCTTACGAAGAATCTATATGTGGAGAATATCGTTTTGCAAAAGAAGTCAGAATTTATGGATTGAAACATTGGGTGTTAGAACAAATTGGGATACAAAATAAAGTATTAGAAGATTTTTATGTCCGTATTAATAACAATACGCTAAAAACCAAAACAGTAGCTACTATCGCTTCTGGAATTCAATTGATAATAACATATCTGTATCTCATATATGGGGTAATAAATAAAGTATTTGGTATTGGAAGTTTCACTATGTATCTGAATGCCATAAACTCATTTACGTCATCAGTTACGTCCATTACGGAAACTATTATGGAAATACGAAATTATAGTCAGTATTATACTTATTTGAAAAAATATCTAAGTTTGCCGGAAATGGAAGAAAATGGGGAAAGAATAGAAATCGCACCATTTGAGATAGAATTTGTAAATGTGAGTTTTTGCTATCCGGGACAGGAAAAACAGGTTATTAAGAATTTAAGTATCAAAATCAAAAAGGGAGAGAAAATTGCTGTAGTAGGAGAAAATGGTGCGGGAAAAACGACCTTTATTAAGTTGTTATTGGGTTTCTACGAGCCGACAGAAGGGAAAATTTTACTCAATGGAAGAAATATTCGTGATATTTCATATGAATCGTACTGTCAATTATTTAGCGTGGTTTTTCAGGATTATATTCTGTTTGCCAAAACGGTAAAGGAAAATGTCGCATTGCATAAAACAGACCAAATGAAAGATGAACAGATTATAGAGAATCTGCAAACAAGTGGGTTTGCAGAACGGTTGGCAACGCTGTCAAATGGTATACAGACACAAGTCTATAAAGAATTTGATGAAAGTGGATTTGAGCCATCCGGTGGAGAAGGACAAAAAATTGCTTTGGCAAGGGCAATTACCAAACAAGCACCGTTTGTAATTTTGGATGAGCCGACAGCTGCTTTAGATCCCAAGGCAGAATATGAGATGTATCAAAGATTCCACGAGATTTCCAAGGGACGAAGTGCTATATTTGTATCTCATAGATTGGCAAGTACAAAATTCTGTGACAAAGTGTTTGTTTTTGACAATGGAACACTAGTGGAAGTGGGAAAACACGAGGAACTGATGGAAAAGAAAGGAAAATATTCGGAACTATTCACATTGCAATCACAATACTATTTGTAAATTGGAGAGAAGAAAATGAGAGAAACAGTGGTTTTATTAGATAGTGGAGTTAATGCGGAACATCCAATTTTTAAGGATGTTACTATAGAAGAATATATTTTTGATGATAAAAAAGATTTATGGATTCGGAAAAAAGTTAATCCACAGCAAGGACACGGAACAGCAATTGCGGGAATTATTTGTAGCAATTCTAATGTCAAAAAGATTGTGTCATTCAAAATTTTTGAAGAAAGAATGAATGCGGATGTGAACAAGGTAATAAGTGCATTAGAATATATTTATGAAAATATTGATTGTCGAATTATTAATATGAGTTTTGGAATTACATATTATAACACGAAATTGAAGCGAATATGTGAGAAATTGGACGAGAAAGGGGTGGTATGTATTGCGGCATATGACAATATGGGAACAATTTCGTACCCAGCGGCATTTAAAGAGGTGATAGGGGTTGATGCATCTTTTGAATGTGTTAGGAATGATGATATTGTATTCATAGGAAATGATTTGGTTAATTTGGTGGCAAAGGGAGGAAATCAGCGTGTAGCATGGCACAATTCTCTGTATATGGTTGTTCAAGGTGCTAGCTATGCAACTGGATATGTGACAGCAAAGTGTATTTCTTTTAATGAAAACAGTTGGAAAAGAAAAGACTATCTAAATCGATTAAAGGAAATTAGTAAAGTACATTTAGAACAAAATGTGCAAATTGAAAACGATGAAAAGTTATATGATTTGGGAAAACTGGTTGTATTTCCGTACAGTAAAGAGATTGCAAGTATGATTGATTTTTTTGACTTGCTAAAATACAAACTTGTAGATGTGTATGATGTGGGAAAGTTTGGAAAAGTAGGGAAGGTAATAAAAAGTAGGGAAGGAGATAAAGAGTACACGATTAAAAGCATAGAAAGTTGTGAATGGAATTCTTTTGATACGTTTGTTTTAGGACATGTTCAGGAGTTGGATTTCTTTTCAAAAGGAAATAATAGAGAAAAAATTATACAAGAAGTTGTAAGACGTGGAAAAAATTTATTCTGTTTTGATACTGATATGGCAGGAGATATTAGCAAGAGATTTTCGGAGAAAAGTAATATCTTTTACTGTCCCCATATTAATTATGCTAGATTACCACAGAAATTTGGAAAAATGTATAAAATTAAAACACCAGTTTTGGCTGTGGTTGGAACTTCCAATAAACAGGGGAAATTCACGTTACAACTCAAACTTAGGAAAAAATTTTTAGAGAATGGATACATGGTAAAACAACTTGGAAGTGAGCCGGAAGCATTGCTTTTTGGTATGGATGAAATCTATCCATTTGGATTTAGAACAGAAGAAATCGTAAAACTTGAAAGTACAATTGAAATGGTTAATTATCAAATTGCGGAGATGGATAAGGAAGATCCGGATATTATTATTGCAGGTTCACAGGCAGGGACGATTCCAATGCGTTATAATCACATATCTAACTACGCACTTGATCGAATTGCTTTCTTGTTAGGAGTGTGTCCAGATGCGGTAATATTGTGTGTAAATTATTACGATTCATCAGAAGAAATAGTAAGGACAATTCAAACAATAGAAGGGTTAGTAAAGTGTAAAGTTATTGCAATAAGCGTTTTCCCATTAACTTATCAGAGTGATTGGGATATGGTTCGGGGAGTGAAAAGTAGTGTTACAGAAGATGAAGCAGAAATATTTTCGAGAGAAGTAGAGGAAAGGACACAGATACCAGTATGTCAGTTGGGAAAAGATGATGACCAAATATTTAGGGAGTGTATAAAATATTTTGGCAATGTTTAAGGAGCGTAGATTATGTTTGATACATTTGATTTAGTAAATGATGCATATTTTTGTACTGAACTATCAAAGAACTTATTTTGGGTGCCTTTTAATATACTTGGCAAATCACATCTTACTCATGGACAAATTGAAGAAATTGTGAGGTTGAATCCATACGAAAAGAGAAATCAAGTGAAATCACTTTATGAAGTTTTACAATTGTTTGAATTAAGTCAATTTGAGGATAGAGAGGATAATAAGTATAGAATAATTAATGGAAAACGATGGGAATTTCATAAAAAGGGATTTCAAGCAGTACAAGACAATTTCGGATGCTGTTCTGATATTGCTGCATGGGCAAATTTTTTTTTGAATAAAATGTATAATCAGACTGGTTATTTGGGGTTTCAGCGTCCAGATGGAACGGGACATGTTTTGAACTATATTTATATAGAAAAAAGATACTATGTTTTTGATTTTTCCGCTCATGTATATGAGCGGAAAGAGAAAAGTGTAAAAGAAACAGGAAAACGAATAGATTATATAAGAGCTAATCAAGCGACAGCAGTATGTTTTTGTATGCAAGATTTATCTGATTTTATTAAATTTCATAATAGATTACAACGTTTTGGAGGATATGACTTTTTTTATTATGTAATGCCACCGACAGATGAGGTGCCAGCGGTTTCAATAGAAAAAGTAGAAGATGTTGTAAATATGTATTATAGCGGAGAGATACATGTTTTGTACAAACCTTCCCAATACAATGTTCTACCTATTGATATTGCTTGTAAAAACAACTGAGAAAGTGAGGATACTTTATGGAGATGATAATTGATTTAGAGCCTATTTCAATTGCTGGATTGGATTGTAGTATTGCTTGCATGCTGACGTTGGCAAATTGGCAAATTAAAGAATATCAGTTGGCGTTTTGGTCATCTTGGGAATTTAATTATGATAGAGAATTTTCTTTGTTTGGAGAGCGTTTAGATATTTCAATGAGTACAGTATTGTATAACCTGAAGACTAACTATTTTTGTGAAGAACTTGAATTGCAAATCGGAACAAATATTACTGAAAATATTAGAAAAAGCATTCAAAATAATATGCCGATTATTGTTGCGTTGGATTCGTACTATTGCCCATGGTCAGATAATTATAAAGAAAAACATGTTAATCATGTTATAGTAATATCTGGAATATGCAAGAATGGGTTTTATGCAGTAGATACTATGCCGATAAAAGAAAATGTCTTTATTGGTAAAAATGATATTGCTAATGGAATTATTAGTGCAAAGGTGGTTCGATTTTCGAAGAAAGAAAGTAAGAATTGTATTGATTTTCTAAATAATGTTTTGAATAGAAAGCAAACAAATCAAGAAATTTTGAAAATGGAATGTTTTAATCAAGATATTAAAGAATGTAGTTGGAATCAAGAATTTGATTTTCAAGAGTATGTTTGGGCAATACCAATTATGAGAAGTGTTCGAAGAATATATGGGAGTAGAATACAATTTCTTGAATGTGTAAAATATTTTAAGAGTGAAAATATAATGCTTTGTGAATACATAGAAGATATATTCAAACCAATAATAACAGAGTGGGGAATACTTCTTAATATTTTGTACAAGGCAAGAATCTCAAATGTTTATGATAATGTTGGAATAAGAATTACAAATAGAATGAAAAAGATATTAGAAATCGAAAAGTGTGTTATTGGAGATTTGAAAGATAAATTGATTAATAAGAAAATATTGTCAAATGAGAAAGTAATAAAAAAGATGTATTTGCCTATAAAGTGTTATTTCAATTCAGTGAGTCATTTTTACGAAACGAAGGATTTTATTAGAAGAACCCCTTTTCCGTCAATCGTGTATGACAACAAAGGACTGGTGTTAATGAAAATGCACAAAGATGTTTTAGATTGTGGTAAATGTATGGTGTGCAAGAAACAAAGTTTTGATATTACTAGTGACAAGATTGTAAGGATACATTTAATTGGATATGGAACATGGGGGAATCAAAGTGAATGTATAAGGATTTTTTATGAACATGAAAATTATGAAGATGTCGAAATTCAATTGTCTGATTGGTGTTTAGGTGCTAGTTTTGGTGAAGAAGTTTTATGGCGTGGAAAATTTGATATGGTTAATGGGAATGATATTTACAATGGATACATATATGACAGCGTTGTGCGTGTAAATGGAAAAAGGAAAATATCCAAATTTCGGTTGCCTGAAAATGAAAAGATGATTTTGTTTGGCATTGTGTTAGAAATTAGAGAATTATATTAGATATGGTATACATATCAGTAATAGAAAAAGAACCTAAAGTGTTTTAAGTAATATAGCCGTAATTCTTATTAGAGTTACAAAGACTAAAGATGTGATTATAACACCAACGCCGGTAGCAACGCCAAGTCCATCACCTGTCATAAAGGGAACACCAGTGCCTATCGTAAAGCCGCCAGTATCGCAAAATTCAGTATCCCCAATAGCACCTTCTGTAAAGCAGGCTCGGCAGGGAAACTTTAGGCGTAAAAAAGTTGTTATATCATCGATAAAAAATAAGAAGGGAAGAAAAATTGCAATATCATGGAAAAAAACAACAAAGGCGAAGGCGTACCAGGTTGCATATGATACAAGTAAAAAATTTAAAAATAAGAAAACAAAGAAAGTAACAAAGTCAAAAATAACTTTGACTAAATTAAAGATTGGAAAAACATATTTTATTAGAGTACGAGCCGTTACGATAGAAAGTGGAAAAAAGGTTTATAGTAAATGGAGTAAAGTAAAAAAGATTAAAGTGAAAAAATAGTATATTTTAGAACTTTAACAGATCAATTATTTTAGAACAATTGGCTTGCTTCAAATTTTTGATGCCGGTTTATTTGGATTCCAATAATTCAGTAGCAGGAAAACTTTGTGACGAGTGGGTTTGAGTACGTCGGTATGTGGCACTGGTAGTTTCAGTGCCCATACCGCTACGAACTCAATGAACGGGAGTGCCCACGAGACGCAAAGTTTTCCTGCTACTGAATTATGGAAACAAAAAATTGTCAACAAATATTTGATACAAATAACGGCATGGTGCAGTTGACAAATTTTTAATTTTTGCGGTATAATTGTCTTTCAATGCAATCTGTACCTTAGAAAGGAAAAACAATGAAAGAACGCGAAAAATTTGGAAGTCGCTTAGGATTTATCTTAGTATCGGCAGGGTGTGCGGTAGGACTTGGAAATGTATGGAAGTTCCCTTATATTTGTGGAGAATATGGAGGGGCCGCATTCATTTTAATATACTTAGTATTTTTGGTGATTTTGGGACTGCCGATTCTGCTTTGCGAATTTGCGGTTGGACGTGCCAGCCAGAAAAGTATGGCACAGGCATATCAGAAACTGGAGCAGAAGGGGAGTCGCTTTCATCATATGAAATGGCTGAGTATTGTTGGATTTTATATGCTGATGATGTTTTATACGATGGTGGCAGGATGGATTTTGTATTATGCCTACCGTTCTTTGACCGGACAGCTTCATGGTCTGGATAGCAGTGCTATTCAAAATGCATTTGATACCATGCAGTCTTCGCCACAGACGATGATGTTTTGGAATGTTCTTGCTATTCTTGTATCCTTTTTTGTCTGTGCGCTTGGTTTGCAGAATGGTATTGAAAAAATAACAAAAGTGATGATGAGTGTGTTGATTATCATTATGATAATCCTTGCCATTCATTCGCTGCTGTCTCCGGGAGCGATGAAAGGTGTTGCCTTTTATTTGATACCTGATTTTTCGTCCGTGGCGGAAAATGGCATTGGAAATACGATTTTTGCTGCGATGTCGCACGCATTTTTTACCCTTAGTGTCGGTATGGGTAATATGGAAATTTTCGGTAGTTATCTGGGAAAAGAGCGTGGCTTATTGGGCGAGGGAACCCGGATTATGTGTGTCGATACCTTTGTTGCTTTGATGGCAGGATTCATTATTATCCCGGCATGTTTTTCGTTTGGTGTAGAACCGGGGGCCGGCCCGTCGCTTCTGTTTTTGACGCTGCCGAATGTATTTAGTAATATGCCGGGAGGCAGTATATGGGCGGGAATGTTTTTTGTATTTATGGCATTTGCGGCGTTGTCAACGGTAATTGCTGTATTTGAAAGTATTATTTCCTATTACATGGATACGTTGGGATGGAGCCGGAAAAAGACGGTTTTGGTAAATATACCGCTTATGACAGTACTTAGTACGCCGGCAGTTCTTGGTTATAATATATGGAAATGGTTTCAGCCGATGGGGGCTGGCTCAAGTATTATGGACTTAGAGGATTTCCTTGTATCTTATAACATTCTGCCATTGGGTGGTTTGGTATTTGTGCTGTTTTGTACAAGAAAAAATGGATGGGGATGGCATGCATTCTGCGATGAAGTGAATCAGGGAGAAGGAAAGAAATTTCCGCTCTGGCTGCGTGGGTATATGACATATGTACTGCCATTGATTATCGTTGTTATTTATTTGAAGGGATATTATGATACATTTGTGGGGATGGGAATAAAAACACTTGTGTTATGGATGGCATTTGCCTTACTATTGCTGGCTGGTATTTTTTCGGTGGCATTTCATAAACCAAAAGTGCAAAAAAAATAAAAAAAATGGAAAATTGCAACATTTTCTGCTATAATATCGTTATATAAGTAGAATAAAAAAGGATAGGAGAAAATGTTATGAAAAAAATTTGTTTTGCAGCAGCCCTGCTGCTTCTGATGTTTTGCTTTTCGGTTTTTCCGGCAAGTGCAAAAGAGTATCAGGAAAATGGGTATGAGTACAGTTTATATGGAAAGGAAGCTGTGATTGAAAAGGTGCCGAATGTTAAAGGGCATATTCAGGTGCCGGAAAAACTTGGTGGTTTTAAAGTCACAGAGATTGCGGGATTTGCATTTAGCAAAAATATTTGTGAGTCCATTTCGATACCGAATTCAGTGACTGTTATTGAGGGACAGGCATTTCATAAGTGCCGTAATTTGAAAAAGATTAAACTCCCGGCAAAACTTAGCAAGATAAGTTATTATATGTTCCAGGATTGTGTGTCACTACAGGAAGTTACGCTTGGTAAATCCGTAAAAAAGATACAGACAGGTGCATTTTATAATTGTGTAAAATTGCAAAAGATAAATTTGCCGGCTTCTCTTAAGAAGATTCAAAGTAATGCCTTTTACAAATGTTTTAAACTTACCAATGTAAAATTTGGAAACAAGCTTACTTCAATTGGAAGCAGAGCCTTTTATAAAAATTATGAGCTGAAAAAGATTACGATTCCTTCAAGCGTAACAAAAGTTCACGAAAATGCATTTGAAAAATGTGATTCGCTGGCAAGCGTAATCTTTAAGGGGAAAAAGACAAAGCTTGGAAAAGGTGTTTTTGTGGATTGTACCGGTTTAAAAAAGGTAAAACTGCCGGCAAAAATGAAGTATATTCCGGAAAAAACATTTTATGGATGCACAAATCTTAAAAGTGTGGTACTTCCAAAACCGGTATCTTTTATTAAAGCAAAATCTTTTGCAGGATGTGAGAGTCTGAAAAAAATTCATCTTACCAATAAGGTCTATGCGATTGGAGATGGGGCTTTTAAATATAGTGGTCTGAAAAGTATTCATTTGAATAAGAAAGTACAGTTTATTGGAAACAGTGCTTTTGCAGGTACTAATATTAAAAATCTTCAGATGGGTGAGAATGTCCTTTATATTGGAAATAAAGTATTTGCAAGCTGTACTTCCTTAAAGACGATTTATATTCCGGCAAATGTAAAGGGAATCAATGCGAATGCGTTTAATGACTGCTCCAGTCTGCGGGAAATCCGTGTGGCGGCAGGCAACAAAAATTATTGTGCAAAAGATGGTGTTTTGTATAATAAGAGCATGACGAAACTAATCCAGTATCCGTTACATAAGACCAATCGTTCATTCCATGTACCATCAAGCGTAAGAACGATTCGATCGAATTCCTTCAATGATAATAATTACCTTAGAAATCTTACGATTTCGGCTGGTGCGATTGGCAATTATGCATTTCAGGGAATGACAAAACTACGTACAGTGCGGATTACGCAGGGAACCAAAAAAATTGGAAAAGAGGCTTTTTTGGGATGTAGGAGACTGTCACGGATTGATATTGCGGATTCCGTGAAAACAATTGGTGACTATGCATTTTCTGAGACAAATATCAGGGTGGCACACATTCCTTCCGGACTGGTAAAAATGAACGCAAATGCATTTAGCCGATGCGATAAACTATCAGCGTTTACCGGAGGCGGAGGTAGATTTATGGTAAAAGATGGTGTGCTTTATAATGGTCCGATGACGAGATTAATGAAGTATCCACCGAAGAAGACTACAAAATCATTTACGGTGCCTCGCAGTGTAAAATATGTTTCTTCGGAAGCCTTTGACCGTGTAAGTCATTTGACAAAACTGTATTTTGAAAAAGGAATTAAATCGCTTCCTTACAATTGCATATACAAGGTAAAGAACTTAAAATCGATTGTATTTGCGAGCGGAACCAAATTGAAAAATGGGGAATATGCCGTTGGTGACTGCCCGAAATTAGCAGTGATTGTAGGACCAAGCAGTTATCCGATTCGTCGGATGGCATACTATGCATCGGCAACTTTGATTACTTTATAAAAAAAATTATTTGAAATAACGAAAACGCTTGCAATCTGAATACCATTGTGCTATTATATTAGATGTTGACGCGTTAAGTCGTGTTTGACATCTAATATATACGGCCCCTTGGTCAAGCGGTTAAGACATCGCCCTTTCACGGCGGTAACACGGGTTCGATTCCCGTAGGGGTCACTTTGTATTCCTTGAGGATATGCGGACCTTTAGCTCAGTTGGTTAGAGCATCCGGCTCATAACCGGACGGTCCGGGGTTCGAGTCCCCGAGGGTCCATTGATATGGCCTAGTGGCTCAGTTGGTTAGAGCGCCGCCCTGTCACGGCGGAGGTCGTGGGTTCGAGTCCCATCTGGGTCGTTTCGGCAGACCATGTCTGCTGGATGAAATACTTATTATGCTGGTGTGGCGGAACTGGCAGACGCCCAGGACTTAAAATCCTGTGGGTGGTGACACCCGTACCGGTTCGATTCCGGTTACCAGCATTCAAAAAAGAGAATTACCAATTATGGTAGTTCTCTTTTTTTTCGGAAAAGCATACAATAGATGAGAATGAGGAATATTGGAGAGAGGACGGATATGTCAATTTACCTTGTCAAAGAAGAAGATACGATTGATAAAATAGCAGGTTTGTATGATGTTTCAGTAGAAGAAATAGCCTACATCAATCAGATTCCGTATCCGTATCGTTTGGCGGTTGGAGAAGCACTTCTGATTCCGGATGGTGTGTCTTCTGGAGTAAAAATGACGGCGTCGGCAAATGGCTATGCCTATCCGTATATCAGTCCATGGGTATTGCGCCAGACACTTCCCTATATGAGCGGACTGCTCGTATTTTCTTATGGTTTTACGGAGGAGGGAGAATTGATTCAACCGGTGCCATCCGATGATACGATGCGCCGGATGGCGGAGGAATACGGGAGAAATGCATATTTGACTTTGACGCCGCTTGGTCCGGATGGAAAATTCAGTAACAGCCGAATTCATGCGGTACTTACGAGCGAAGAGAGCACGGAGCGGCTGCTAAGCGAACTGCAAAGAGAAGTCAGGGAGAAAAAATTCCGTGGTGTCGATGTTGATTTTGAGTATATTTTGAAAGAAGATAGGGATTTATTCACGGCGTTTGTAAGAGAACTGCGGGTTCGTATGAATGAAGAAGGGTATCTCGTGAGTGTGGCGTTAGCACCAAAAACGTCGGCAGAGCAGCCGGGACTTTTATATGAGGGAAAAGATTATGGGGGACTTGGTGAGGCGGCAAATCAGGTGCTTCTTATGACATATGAGTGGGGGTATCGTTATGGTCCTCCAATGGCTGTTGCACCGCTTAATAAGGTAAGGCAGGTTGTGGAGTATGCACTGACAGAAATTCCATCGGAAAAAATATTATTGGGGGTGCCAAATTACGGATATGACTGGATTCTTCCTTTTATGAGAGGTGAGAGTCAGGCAGTCACGATTGGACATGTGGAAGCGGTGCAGATTGCAATTAGTAACAGTGCTGTAATCGAATTTGATGGGACGGCGCAGTCTCCGTATTTTACCTATGAAAGAGATAATGTACGGCATGAAGTATGGTTTGAGGACGTGAGAAGTTTATCTGCAAAATATAGTTTGATTAAGGAATACAACCTGCGTGGCATGGCGGTATGGCAGATTATGCGTTTATTTCGGGCAATGTGGATATTGTTTGATGATTTTTTTGAAAAAAGAGAATAAAAATGCAACTTTTCTGTCATGGAAATCGTTTTATTATTAGAATGAAAAACAAAGGAGGAATGGCTATGAGTAAAAAAATAATTGGTTCGGTGATGACGGGTGCTTTGGCGTTATCGCTGATTACTCCGGCAGTACCGGCAGCCCCTGTGGATGCAGCCGGTAAGGTGACTTACAAAGTAAAAGGAACAACACTTACGATAAGCGGAAAAGGTGAGATGCCAAAGAGCATGGTGTTTGGCAAGAAGTCAAAAACGAAAAATATTAAGAAGGTTGTGATAAAAAAAGGCATCACTACCATTTCTAAGAATGCCTTTAAAAATTGTAAAAAGTTAAAAAAGGTACAACTTCCATCGACACTGAAAAAGATTTCAGGGTATGCCTTTTACAATACAGCGCTTACAAATGTCACAATTCCAAACAGCGTTAAGTATATTGGAAATTATTCTTTTTATAAATGTAAAAAATTGAAGAAGGTATCAACACCGGCTGATTTATATGCTTATAACCGGGTGGATGAGAAAGGTGTGATCAATGATACGCCATTAGAGCAGCTGACGTTTACATCTGCCATTAAATCACTGAATGATATCAGTTTGAATCAGTTTGATACGAGGGCTTATGTGGTAAATAAGAACGATAAGAATTTTAGCTCATATAAAGGTGCTATTTATAACAAAAAAGGTGACACTTTGATGTACCTTGCTCTTTATGCGAAGCAGGCGGAGGTAAAGCCTTCCTGCGAGAGTATTTTGACGAGTGCATTTACGAATGATTTAGGGGATGACAACTATGTACCGGTAAAAGAATTGAAAGAGTTTACAATTCCTGCCGGTGTAAAAAATATTGTGGAAGATGGCGAGCCTTTACCGGCGGGTATTCAATATAGTGTTTTGTCAAAGGATTTGACGAAGGAGAGCGTTGCCGTCTTATTTGGCACGATAGGAGAAAAAGAGGCAATGCGTCAGATGCCTGAGCGGATTTCCTTTGCCGGTGACTATGTGGTTATTGATAAAACATATCTTGCCGAATTTGCTGACAAAGCAGATGCTAAGAAAAAGGCAGAAGAGGAGACGCTTGAAATTCCGGAAGGCGTTGAGACAATTCCGGATGAAATGTTCCGTGATTTTAATATGAAGGAAGTTAAGCTGCCTTCGACCATAAAGACAATAGGTGCAAATGCATTTTATAACTGCAAAAAACTTGTAAAAATAAATTTCCCGGCTTCGTTAAAGGAAATTGGTAAAGATGCATTTTACTGGACAGAAATTGGTGACTGCATTTCAAAAGAGTGGCAGGCAAAAAAAGATACATTTTATGCTTCTTTCACGGAATATGAGAAAAAGCAGAAAGAGGAGCAGGCAAAACGCAGGAATGCGAAATCAATTGATTGTACCGGCGAGGCGTTTGATGCGGTGAGCGACGCTTATTCATATGACTCATCGATGCAGAATCAGTTTATTACCTTAACAATGAAAGAGTCCGGCATCTTTTATTACTATGCCAGTGAAGAAGTAAAACTTTATGATGCAGACAAAAAAGAAGTAAACAACTGTAAACAGGTGAAAAAGGGAGATGTTCTTTATTTGAAAACACCGGAAAAAATAACCGGTACGTTTAAGATTCATAATGCATTTGTCTGTCCGGAACTGACGGCATTGAAACTTGGTGAAGATATCAACGAAAATTATTTCATGGCAAATGGAACAGTACAGTATCTGCCATTTACAAAGAAAACAAATGGCGGTGTGATTGTTCGAATTGTTGATTTGAATCTTGTTACCGCGCCGGACATGAAAATTGAAGTTCAAAAGAAAAACGGTGCGAAATGGACTTCCGTTTCCAAACAGATTTCGGTGAAGAAGGGTAAGAAGTTTGATTTGTACACGCATATGAATGGTACGACGGCAAAGGATATCCAGTTTGCCTTAAAGAAAGGTGAGTACCGGTTAAAGATTATGGCAAAAGCCGGATGTGTGAGCCAGATTGCGGCATATGAATCGGATTATCAGCATTTGGCAAAGAATTCGTATGGAAAGACGAAAAAGAAAGCGGTAAACCTGTATAAGACGGATTCTGATATTGAGTCAAATGATGATTATTACCGTTTTGGATATTATTTTAATGAGGACAAAGTAAATACAAGATGGTATCGTTTTTCAAAGACAGATAAGAAGCAGGGGACTCTGACTATTTATAATAACATGCTTTCATCCGGTAGTTTTAAGGCGTTGATTTACAAAAAAGGTAAGAAGAAGGCCGTCAAAACATATTATTTTGATACTAAACATATGAAGGATACCAGTTCGGATTGTAAGATTGTGAAATATAAGCTGAAAGCAAAGGGTACTTATTATGTTAAGATTTCACGTACCAGCAAGAAGGCAATTGGCCAGTATGGCGTTTGCTTTAATTATAAAAAATAAACTTGTTTTAGAATATGGAATAGAAATAAGGCATTGATGTAAATCAGTGCCTTATTTTTAGATTGACAAATATAAAAGATAATGTTATATTTATTGTATCGACTGTACTAGTACGAGCGATACAGTTAATGCAATAAAGTATAATGCAAAAGGAGGCGTTTGGAAGCGGATGATGATACAATTAGATTTTCGCAGTTCACAGCCGATCTATGAGCAGATTATATCGCAGTATAAATATATGACACTGCAAGGGTATTTAAAGCCGGGGGATGCGATACCATCTGTGAGAAAACTGGCAATACAGCTGGAAGTAACACCTGGAACTGTTGCAAAGGCTTACCGGATTATGGAGAGTCAGGGAATGATTGAAACTTTACGGGGAAAAGGAACGTATATTGCAGCAGTACCGGATAAAATAAAAAATGAGGAAGTGATCCGGAAAGTGACAAATCAGTTAAAGGAAGATTGCATGGAATTGATTTATCAGGGGATGAAACAAGAAGAGATCGTGCACTTGATAGAAGAAATATTGGAAAATCTGCAAGGAGGAGAGCAACATGTTTGAGGTGAGAGGGCTTTGTAAAGGATATGGAGAATCAGGAAATTATACGGTAGAGGGTATTAATCTGCAAATCAATAAAGGAAGCATACATGGTCTGATTGGACATAATGGTTCCGGAAAAACAACCATAATTAAATGTCTTACTGGCATTTATAAGCCGGATCAAGGGACGGTGACACTTGATGGTAAACCAGTATATGAAAATACGGCAGTTAAAGAAAAGATTGGTTATGTGGCAGACAGCAATCATATGTTTAGCAGTTATAAAGTGAAAAAAATGGTGGCTTTATACAAAAATTTGTATCCGGATTTTTCAAAAGATGAGTTTGAAAAACTGAATCTGATTTTTCAGGTAAATACAAATAAAAGAATCAGTCAGTTGTCCAAAGGGCAGCAGATGCGGGTATCCTTTATGCTGAATATGGCAAGAAAACCGGAAGTGATGATTTTGGATGAACCAACGTCTGGGCTGGATGCGATAGCAAAAAAAGATTTGCTGGATATCCTTGTTACATCTGTAGAAAATAACGATATGATGGTTCTTATTTCTTCTCACCATCTTAGTGAACTGGAGAAAATATGTGATGATGTAACGCTGATTCGCGATGGACGTATTTATGTTCAAGATGAATTAGAAGAGGTAACCGCTAAGATGGCCAAGTATCAGCTTGTGTTTCCGGAAGGGGCACCGGGAGAATTATATCATCGAAAGGATGTTTGTCATATTTCTAATGTGGGAAGTGTGTACACGGTTGTACTACCGGGAACAGATGAGATTTTTGAAGAAGAAATGAGGAAACAGGGAGCGGTTGTGGTTGAGCAGATGCCGATGGGACTTGAAGAGAGTTTTATTTACATGAATCGACAAAACGATGCTGATTATATTACGGGAGGTGACAATTAATGAGCCGAAAAAAAACAGTATTCCTTTATGAAAGCAAACGTATGTGCTGGTTTGCACTTGCCGGGATAATTGCCGGGGTGTTATTTACTATCTTGATGATGCATGAATTTAAGGGGGCCTTTGAAGATGGTTCGTTTTATTTGGGGGGAGGAATTAATTTTGGATTTTGTAAGATGCTTGGGAGCGCGTCTATTTTAATTGTTGGCTGTATTGCTGTTATGTCTATTTTTCAATTTTCGGATTGGCATAAAAAGAGTACACAGGAGTACCTGCTGAGCCTGCCATTTACTCAAAAAGAACGTTTCCTTGCAAAAGCGTTGTGTGGGTATGGTACAATTTTATTGTCTGGAATTACTGTTTTACTAGGAATGATTTATGTAAGAAATTGCTATATTACAGAATTTTGGAAAAACCTGTCAGGGATTGCTTATAGTGATATTATCATGGGAAATAACACGATGTGGCAGTTAATACAGCTTGGACTGCAGCTTATCCTTATGATGCTTGCATTGTATTCTATTTTTTTACTTGCGCATATTCTTGTGAGCAGGGGGATTGTGGCTGCGCTGATTGGAACTGGTATGAGTTTCGCACCCATTTATTTGTGGAGTGTTGGCTATGTATTATTATATGATGGCTGGTTTTTCAGAGAAATGCAGCTTGATATTCCAAAATATCGGGAGTGGGGGCAGTATCTTGGTTTGTGTGTCGGAAGTGGTTTTCGTTCCACTGACATGTGCAGCCAGATGGAAAGTTCTTCCTATTACATAATTGTCAATTATTCCTATTTCTGGCTTATGCTGTTTGCTGCCTTTGCAACGATATCTATTATAGGCGGGCTTGCTTACTGGATTTCAGGCCGTGTAGATATGGCAAGAACTGGTATTGTTGTACAGAAGAAATCTGCAAGGTCATTTATCAGTGCAGGAATGGGAGTATGTTTTGGAACAGCTTTTGGCCTTTTGGGAGCATATTTTGTTGGATACCGTGTTAGTGGAGGCGATTGTCTGTTGGTGTTTATTATGCTCAGCATTGTTGTTGGAACATTGGTATACCTTTTTATGAAGAAAATGCTGTCGATATCGTTTCAATAGATGGAGAGGAGTGAAACAGGATGAAAAAAATAATTTTAGCAGGTATTGTCGCAGTCTTACTTTGCAGTGGATGTGAAGCGGAACCGGCAAAGGATGCGGTTATCGGCCAGATGTCCAAAATGGATGTTCCGATCTGCAATAATATGGTGGATGTAGAAAAGGAAATACAAAAACAAAAAGCAGAAACGATTCAGGAAATAAGATGGAATGCAATTCCTGAAAATCAGGAGATTTTAAAACAATTAAAAACACTGTTTACCAGTATTGATTCAGGTAAAATACCTGGCTGTAAAATGGAGTATGGTGAAAACGATGAGTGGGAAGACCCGCTTGTTACGTTGCACCGCTGGTGTGAGGAAACAAGGTATGGCTTGGAGGATGATATAGGGGATTTTGTCACAAAAAAGTATTTTGAAGTGCATTTTAAGACGAAAGAAGATCAAGTAAAATTGCTTCAGAAGTTAGATCAGATGGGCTTTTCTGATTTGACAAAACAAGTTGTGGACAAACAGATGGATTCACAATTAAAAGATTGCGTGATTGGGAAAAAGGGGATTTGTTTTAGATTTTACGATGATGAGGGGGAGCATCATTTTTATAATGTAATGAGTGTGGAGATACCGGTTAGTTTTGTCTTTATTCCGGATGTACTAAAGGAAGTAATTCCTAATGAAATAACGGAAGCTTTTATGGCTGATTCTATTTTGCCAGGAGGAAAAATTAAGAAAGCATCCTTTTATGGAATGGACGGCTCAGATGTATTGCAAAATAGTGTTACATATTATATTTCAAATAGAAAACTTCTTCAGGCTGAATATGAATTTTCACTCTATTGTGATATTGAAGCAGATATTGTGAGTAACATAGACAGTGCAAAATTACAGTTGACAAGGGCTGAAAAAGATGCGTTAGTAAAAACATTGATGCAGTTTGGAATCACGAAAGAACAGGGTGAGTCAGTTGCAGAAAAAGTACAGGAGAAAAAAGTTTTTAACGGGCAGTCCGGCAGTGTACACTGGTATATGGAAAAAGTGAAATCGTCACAAGCAGAGGAAAAGTGGCGCTTGAGAATACAAAACAACTAAATACCAAAAGAACCACCGTGTATTCTCGGTGGTTCTTTTGGTATTTGTTTATTTTTCACTATTCCGGTATTCTACCGGTGTTTTGTCGTAAAGTTTTTTGAATGTCCGGCTGAAATGTTCCACACTTGGGTAGCCGACTGCCGCAGCAATATTTTCTACGGTCATATTTCCGTTTTTCAAAAGCGTTCTTGCTTTCTTCATCCGGATATTTGTGACCTGCTCGCCAAATGTCTTGCCGGATTTTTCATGGATGAATTTGCTTAAATACGGCACGCTTAAGTGGAACTGTTCTGCCATATCTTCAAGTGTTACGGTCTGGTAATTGGCCTGCATGAAATTAATCATGCCAACTAGCCGCTCATCTCTCAAATTATCGTTTTTTTTTATGTCAGGCAGTTTGTTTACGCAGACACACAATGCGTGAATCGAAGCCGAAATAATATCTTCGTCAATGCCGACGCCCCAGAATACATCGCCCTGACAGGTGATGCTGACATAGGCAATTGCCTTGGAAGAGGAGCCTTGAGTCAAAGCATGCTCTTCGTAAGTGGACAACTGATAACTGATGCCAAAGAACTGTTTGATGGTGTTGCTTACGGCATCTAAGCGTCCGTTTCCGTTTGCATCCACAATAGTGGATTTGTCACCGCAGGTAATCGTTGCTTCTGCCATGATGCCATCCACCTGTTTGAAGTGGCATTCGGAAATCTGGAAGTAAGGTGTCGGGTTAATGTAATTGTCTTCGAAAATCTCATAAACCCACTGTGGAGACAGTTCTTTATGCTCTTCGTCGGAAACATGTTTCATCAGATAGCCAACTTCTTCTCTCATCGCATCCGGCATAGAAATACCGAAGTTCTGTTTCAGAATATAGTTGACACCGCCCTTGCCTGACTGGCTGTTGATTCGGATTACGTCGCCGTCATAGGTACGTCCGACATCTTTAGGGTCAACCGGCAGATAAGGAACGCTCCATGTTTTTAATTTCTTATCTTCACGCCACTGCATACCTTTGGCAATTGCGTCCTGATGGGAACCGGAGAATGCGGTAAATACCAAATCACCGGCATATGGCTGACGCTCATAAACATGCATTCTTGTAAATTTCTCATAATTCGCACGGATTTTTGGCATATTGGAAAAATCCAGTTTTGGATCTACGCCATGTGTATACATATTCATTGCCAAAGTAACAATGTCAACGTTACCGGTACGCTCACCGTTTCCAAACAGAGTACCTTCGATACGCTCGGCTCCTGCTAAAATACCAAGTTCTGCGGTTGCTACGCCACAGCCACGGTCGTTGTGCGGATGCAGACACAGGGTAACTGCATCACGGTATTTCAAATGTTTGTTGATGTATTCTACCTGAGTGGCAAATACATGAGGCATTGCATTCTCAACGGTAGCAGGGATGTTAATGATTGCTTTGTTTTCTTTCTTTGGCTGCCATACATCCAAAACAGCATTGCACACATCAACGGCATAATCCACTTCCGTTCCCGGAAAACTTTCCGGACTGTACTGGAAAGAGAAGTTTCCTTCGGTTTCGTCTGCCAATTTTTTCAAAAGCACCGCACCGTCAACGGCAATCTGTTTAATCTGCTCCTTGGATTTTTTAAATACCTGTTCACGTTGTGCAACCGATGTTGAGTTGTACAGATGAATAACTGCGTGAGGAGCACCCTTTACGGCCTCAAATGTTTTTTTGATAATGTGCTCTCTTGCCTGAGTCAGAACCTGAACGGTAACATCATCAGGAATCATGTTTTTCTCAATCAAAGCACGCATAAATTCGTATTCAGTTTCCGATGCAGCCGGGAAACCAACTTCGATTTCCTTGAATCCAATATCTACTAACATCTGGAAAAACTGTAATTTTTCGTCTAAACTCATTGGTTCAATCAACGCCTGGTTACCGTCGCGCAAATCGACGGAACACCAAATCGGCGGCTTTGTGATGGAATCTTTTTTTACCCAGTCATAGGTACATTCCGGTGGCATAAAATAGGCTTTTTCATACTTGTCAAAATTTTTCATTTTCAAATCCTCCATTTTTTTTCCTATTAAAATACTGTTTTGCTGCAGGGGATTGGATGATTTGTGGTATAAATAAAAAAACTTCCGTGCCCCACAACCAATGTGGTTGTAGAGACGAAAGAGATAATCCTTCGCGGTACCACTCTACTTCATGTCCAATGGACATGCCCTCATCAGCACTAACATGCCTTTCCCTCATAACGGTGGGTGACCGGTACATTCTACTAAAGGTTCAAATGTACAGCTCGGAGGCGAGTTCACAACCATTCTTCTACTGCCTTTCACCAGCCGGCAGCTCTCTGAAAGAATAAAGGGAAGTTACTATTCCTCGTCATTGCCTTTTGCTATATGATATGTTATCATACTTTTAGCAAAAAGGAAATGATTAAATTTAATCATTTATATTGATTATTTTTAATCTACAGTGATAGCGTGCCGAAAGCTAACATTTACTCCTTTCTAAAACCGGTGATGGAGCTTCAATTATAAAGATATAAAAAAATAAAAAAAGTGCTTGACTTTTCATGACAGCTGCGCTATTATAATACTTGCGTTGTACGTGTAGCTCAGCTGGATAGAGCACTTGGCTACGGACCAAGGTGTCGGGGGTTCGAATCCTCTCACGTACGTGAAAACCGCTTGCAACAGTCGTTACAGGCGGTTTATTTTATGTAAAAAAAGTTTCAATATAAAAAACACCCTTCGTCTATGCAGGCATAGAGAAAAGGTGTTTTTATATATGCGGTTCTAAATTGTTATTTCTGAGTAAACGTGTTTTTAATTGCCTGAAAACTTTCCTCGCTGATGATGTGCTCGATTTTGCAAGCGTCTTCTTCTGCTGTTTTTTCGGCAACACCAAGAGAAATTAAGTAGTGCATCAAAACGTCATGACGCTCATAGACCATTTCGGCAATTTTTTTCCCAGAATCCGTCAAATAGATGTAACCGGCATCGGTTACGGTAATATGTCCCTTTTCGCGCAGGTTTTTCATGGCGACACTGACGCTGGATTTTTTAAAATCCAATTCGGTAGCAATGTCTACGGCACGGACGACCGGCAGTGTTTTACTTAACATAAGGATAGTTTCCAAATAATCCTCAGCGGATTCATTATATTTTTTCTTCATATATATAAGTAACTCCTCTCCAAAAAAATATATACTGGGGGTATCCCCATTCGCATTGTATTATATAGTATAACATTCTTTTGCGGATGAATCAATTTGTTTTATCGCGAAAAAAACTCATAAAGTTCTTGACAGCTAATATACGTTAGTGTATACTAACTTGCGTAAGTGATAGAATTCATTATCAACCGTCATGTCATTTATGACGCGATACAGAAAGGATGATGGAATGATGCCTTTAACGATGGCGAAAGTGGGCGAGCCAAACACGATTAAACGAATTGGCGGTCGTGAAGAGACAAAGAAATTTCTGGAGAACTTAGGCTTTGTGACCGGCTCGGTTGTGACAGTGGTATCGGAAATCAGTGGCAATATGATTTTGAATGTCAAAGATTCCCGCGTTGCACTTGGAAAAGATATGGCAAATAAGATAATGATTTAAGGAGGAAAGACAATGACATTGAGAGAGGTGACACCTGGCAGCACAGTAAAAGTTACAAAGTTGACAGGCGAAGGTCCGGTAAAAAGGCGTATTATGGACATGGGTATTACCAAAGGAGTTGATATTTTTGTAAGGAAAGTAGCACCGCTTGGAGACCCAGTTGAGGTTACCGTGCGTGGTTATGAATTATCCTTGCGTAAAGCTGATGCAGAAATGATTGAAGTTCAGTAAATTTTTTTGCGTCACAGTTAGTAAAAACTAACAACAGAAAGTCTAAACAAAGATAAGATAGAAATATCAAACTTAGAAAAGGAGAAAAGAAAATGGCTATTACGATTGCGCTTGCGGGTAACCCGAATAGCGGTAAGACAACATTGTTTAACGCTTTGACCGGTGCCAATCAGTTTGTTGGTAACTGGCCTGGTGTAACAGTGGAGAAAAAAGAAGGAAAGCTGAAAAAGAGTTTGGCAGGTGGTAATTCAGACGTTGTTATCACGGACTTGCCCGGTATTTATTCTCTTTCCCCATATACATTGGAAGAGGTAGTTGCAAGAAATTACTTAATCAATGAGAGACCGGATGCAATTTTAAATATTGTAGATGGTTCGAACATTGAGCGTAACCTGTATTTGACAACACAGCTTCTGGAACTTGGTATTCCGGTTGTTATGGCTGTCAATATGATGGATATCGTAAAGAAAAACGGCGATGTCATCAACATTAAGGAGTTGAGCAAAGTTCTTGGCTGTGAAGTGGTTGAGATTTCCGCTCTGAAAGGAACCGGTATTGAGGATGCTGCGAAAAAGGCTTTGGCTGCAGCAAAGAAAGGTTATGAAGCACCGGTTCATGAATTTGCTGAAGGAGTAGAGATGGCAATTCATTCTGTTGAGTCAATGTTAGACGGACAGATTAAAGATGAGTTGAAACGTTTCTATGCAATCAAACTTTTGGAGAGCGATGATAAAATTGTTGAGCAGATGGCTTCCGTGCCGGATGTCAGCAGTGAGATTTCTTCTCTGGAGGAGGCATTTGATGACGATGTAGAAAGTATTATTACAAATGAGAGATACAGTTATATAACATCTGTCATTGATGACTGCCTGAAAAAAGCAAAATCCGGAAAACTTACGATTTCCGATAAGATTGATAAGATTGTGACAAACCGAATTTTGGCGCTGCCAATCTTTGCGGTTGTTATGTTTATCGTATATTATGTTTCTGTTACGACTGTTGGTACAATTGCTACTGACTGGGCAAATGATGGTGTGTTCGGTGATGGCTGGCACTTGTTCGGTATCGGAACTTCCGCTTACGAAGAAGATGCTGACAGCTATACACAGGCAACCAATGCATTGGATGCTTATGGCGTTTTGGTAACAGACGATGAAGATGCCGTTGATGTTGATGCAACAAAGAAAAAGATGGCAGAGTTAGATGCAAAAGGTTCTTCAGAAGCTTCTGTAAAATATGAAGTAGAAGATGAAGAGACTTTGGCAACAAATGAAATTGATGTATATTACGATGCAGTACCGGATGGTGCAGATGAAGAAACCGTAAATGGTATGTCCTTCAAAGATGCAGAGAAATATGTGAATGAAAAAGGCTTGGAAGAGCCGGATCCTGCAGATTATGGTGTTTGGGTTCCCGGTATCCCGGCATTGCTTGATAAGGCACTTTTGAATGACGAAGGAAATCCGGTTTGTGCAGAACCTTTGTATGGATTGATTATGGATGGTATTGTAGCCGGTGTCGGAGCTGTACTCGGATTTGTTCCTCAGATGCTTGTATTGTTTATCTTCTTAGCATTTTTGGAAGCATGTGGTTACATGGCACGTATCGCATTTATCATGGACCGTATTTTCCGTCGCTTCGGTTTGTCCGGTAAATCCTTCATCCCAATGTTGATTGGTTCCGGATGTGGTGTTCCCGGTATCATGGCTTCTCGTACAATCGAGAGTGACCGTGACCGCAAGATGACAATTATGACGACAACATTTATCCCTTGTGGAGCAAAACTTCCATTTATCGCAATGGTTGCCGGAGCTATTTTCGGTGGTGCTTCATGGGTTGCTCCTTCCGCATACTTCCTTGGAATCGGAGCTGTTATCGTATCAGGTATCATTTTGAAGAAAACGAAATTGTTTGCCGGTGACCCGGCACCGTTCGTTATGGAACTTCCTGCTTACCATATGCCAACCGTTGGTACGGTACTTCGCAGCATGTGGGAGCGTGGCTGGAGCTTTATTAAGAAGGCAGGTACGATCATCCTTCTTTCCACAATTTTTGTATGGTTTACAAGCTATTTTGGTGTAGTAGACGGAACATTCCGTATGCTTTCTGAGGATGAAATTGATGCTAGTATTCTGGCAGTAATTGGTAAAGCAATCGCTTGGTTGTTTGCTCCTCTTGGATGGGGCAACTGGCAGGCAACTGTTGCTTCGATTACAGGTCTTGTGGCAAAAGAGAATATCGTTGGTACACTTGGTATTCTGTACTCTGCCGGTGATGGTACTGTATATCAGAACATGGCAGCAAACTTTACCGCAGTTAGTGGTTATGCATTCTTAGCATTTAACCTTTTGTGTGCTCCATGTTTCGCAGCAATGGGTGCGATTAAACGTGAGATGAATAACCGTAAATGGTTCTTCGTAGCCGTTGGTTATCAGTGTGGATTTGCTTACTTGATTGGTTTGATTGTAAATAACATTGGTTTGCTTGCGCAGGGCGTATTCAGTATCTGGACAGTAGTTGCTGTCTTGGTAATAATTGGAATGATTTACCTTTTGGTTCGTCCTTATAAAGAAAGCCAGACATTGAAGGTTGGCAAAGCGAGTGTTGCTGCCTCCAAGTAATCATCTCAAAAATTTGTAAAAAACATTTTGAACATAAATAAGCCATTTGGATATGACCTGCATTTTTTGAAATGCAGGTCTAGCCTTTTGAATCGAAAGGAGTGTGTCAATATGTGGGGAACAATTATTGTAGCAGGTATTCTTGTGGTGATTGTAGCCGCTATTCTATTTGGTATGAGAAAAGACCGTAAAAATGGAAAAGGAAGCTGCGGCGGTGACTGCAGTAAATGTAAGGGTTGTCATTAAATCATTCTGTATGTATAATGAAAGGACATGGATGATTGAATGAAATGAGGTGGATAGGATGAAGAACCCTTTGATAAAAATTTGTGGTATTACTTCCGAAGAAGAAATTAGATATATTGCAAAAGCCGGTATTGATTATGCCGGCTTTGTGCTGTTTTTCCCGAAAAGTAAAAGGAATCTTTCCCTAGAGTGTGCCAAGAAATTAATTGCGAAACTTCCGGCGGGCGTTGTTTCGGTTGCGGTTACGGTAAGCCCGACAAAAGAGCAGGTGGAAGCGGTTGTGGAAGCCGGCTTTTTAGCAATTCAAATTCATGGCAAGATAGAGGATTCGGTTATTACGTCCTGTCGGATTCCGGTTTTTAAAGCTTTTAATGTAAGTGATATGGATGCTTTTTCACATTACGAAGAAATGGATGAAGTGGCTGGATTTGTTATGGATGCTGCAGTTCCGGGAAGCGGAAAAACATTTGACTGGGATTTGCTGCAAAAGCTTCCTTCGACAGAGAAACAAGTATTACTTGCCGGTGGGCTTAATCCGGACAATGTGGGAGAGGCTTTGACTGCCTGCGCGGGGAAAATTGATGGTGTGGACACCAGTTCCGGTGTAGAGCGCACAGATGGTAACGGAAAGAGTAAAGAACGAATAGAAGCTTTTGTGAGAACAGTACGGGGAAGTTCAGAAAAGTAAAGTAAGATAAGTAACTTATAAAAAAGAAGAAATGATAATTGGAGAGAAACCTTATTCGCGAAGCGAATCTTTTGTTTCGAGCCAATTATCATTTCTTCTTTTTTATATAGATTACTTATTCTTACTTATCCTGATACTCAAGTGCTGCACCAACAAATCCTTTAAATAACGGATGTGGATGGTTTGGACGGGATTTAAACTCCGGATGAGCCTGTGTGGCAACGAACCAAGGATGTTCCGGAATCTCTAACATTTCAACAATTCGTCCATCCGGTGAAAGTCCGGAAAGTTTCATGCCGTTTTTCTCTAAGTCATCACGATAGTAGTTATTTACCTCATAGCGGTGGCGGTGTCTTTCATGAATTGTTTCTTCGCCGTATAGCGCATACGCTTTACTGTCTTTAGCGAGTACACAAGGGTAGGAACCAAGACGTAAGGTGCCGCCGATATCCTCAACACCATTCTGGTCTGGCATCAGGTGAATTACCGGATGCGTTGTAGATGGATCTAATTCTGCACTGTGAGCGTCATTCCAGCCGACAACATTACGTGCAAATTCTACGATGGATAACTGCATACCAAGGCAGAGACCAAGGAATGGAATGTTATTTTCGCGTGCATACTGGATAGCATAAATTTTACCATCAATACCGCGGTCACCAAAACCACCCGGTACTAAAACACCACTTACATCGCCTAAAAAATCAGCGACATTTTCAGGGGTTACATCTTCTGAATTTACCCATTTGATGTTTACCTGTGCATTGTGGGCGAAACCACCGTGCTTTAAGGATTCAACAACACTGATATAAGCATCATGCAAAGCAGTATATTTGCCGACGAGGGCAACGGTTACTTCTTTGTTTAAGTTCTTAATGGAATTTACCATGTCTTCCCAGCCTTTGATATCCGGTTCAGGACAATCCAAGTGAAGACATTTGCAGACAGTCTGTGCAAGGTTTTCCTTCTCCATGGCAAGAGGTACTTCATAAAGTGTTTCCACATCTAAGTTCTGGATAACCTGACTGTTTGGTACATTACAGAACAAAGAAATTTTGTCGCGGATTGCTTTATCGAGAGGAATCTCAGTACGGCATACAACGATATCCGGCTGGATTCCCATACCTTGAAGTTCTTTTACACTTGCCTGTGTTGGTTTGGATTTCAATTCCTGTGATGCCTTCAAATAAGGAACTAATGTAACGTGAATCAAAATCGCATTTTCATGTCCGACATCTAACTGGAACTGACGAATTGCCTCTAAAAATGGCTGGCTCTCGATATCACCAACCGTACCTCCGACTTCAATGATGGCAATCTGCGTTTCTTTTACACCATCGTTGCGGTAAAAACGGCTTTTTAATTCATTTGTAATATGAGGGATTACCTGTACGGTTCCACCACCGTAATCACCACGGCGCTCTTTGGAAAGAACCGACCAGTAAACTTTACCGGTTGTGACATTACTTTGTTTGGTGAGACTTTCGTCAATGAAACGCTCATAATGTCCCAAGTCCAAATCGGTTTCCGCACCGTCATCGGTGACGAATACTTCACCATGCTGAATTGGATTCATCGTACCCGGGTCAATATTGATATACGGGTCAAATTTCTGCATGGTTACTTTGTAGCCACGCATTTTCAACAATCGACCTAAAGAAGCGGCAGTAATTCCTTTTCCTAAACCGGAAACAACACCGCCAGTTACAAAAACGTACTTTACAGCCATTTTAATCTCCATTCCGGAGCCAACAGCTCCTTAATCTTTTTACAAATTTTATCATTTAATGAAAATAAACAAACTTATTTCTAGTATACCCTTTTTACCAGTTTGTTTCAAGTGTCAAATTCACCAATCTTTCACATACTAACCATTGATTTATCATTTAAAATCTTTTATACTTATTAAAGTAACGATTCAGGATACGAAAGGACAAGATAGAATGGATTTTAATAATAATGAAAGAAATAATCAGGATCCGAACAAGCGCAAGAAAAACAAGACCAATCTCTTGATTTGTTTAATGGCGGCGCTGTTTGCAATTGGCTTGATTTTTTTCCTGAATTCCGAGATTCAAAGAAATACGGAAAAGGAAATCACGTATACAAAATTTATTGAAATGCTGAAAAAGGACCAGGTGAAAAAGGTTACATTTCAGTCGAATATGATTGTCATTGAGCCAAAGACGAAAGAAAAAGTGGCGATGCTTACGGTCACTTATTATACCGGGTATGTCAATGACGAAAAATTGGTGCAGGATTTGCTGAATAAATACGGAGTCGAGTTTACTGCGGAGATTCAGAGCAGTTCGGGAATTATGGACTTTTTGCTTTCTTATATTCTTCCAATTGCGGGACTTTGGATTCTCCTTTGGTTCTTTATGCGCTCGGCAACCAAGGGCGGCGGCATTATGGGCGGCGTCGGCAAGTCAAATGCGAAGATGTATGTAGAAAAAAAGACCGGTGTGACATTTAAGGATGTTGCCGGTGAAGAAGAGGCAAAAGAGTCACTGACGGAGTTAGTTGACTTTTTGAAAAATCCGGATAAATACAAAAAAATTGGTGCGAGACTTCCGAAAGGTGCGCTGCTTGTCGGACCTCCGGGAACCGGTAAGACACTGCTTGCGAAGGCACTTGCAGGAGAAGCAGGTGTTCCGTTCTTTTCCCTGTCCGGGTCCGATTTTGTGGAAATGTTTGTTGGTGTCGGTGCGTCACGTGTAAGAGATTTGTTTAAGCAGGCGACATCGATGGCACCTTGTATTATTTTTATTGATGAGATTGATGCGATTGGTAAAAGCCGTGACAGCCAGTATGGCGGGGGCAATGATGAGCGTGAGCAGACGCTGAATCAGCTGTTGTCGGAGATGGATGGTTTTGATTCCTCGAAAGGAATTATCATTCTTGGTGCGACAAACCGTCCGGAAGTGCTTGATAAGGCATTACTTCGTCCGGGACGTTTTGACCGCCGGATTATTGTGGAAAAACCGGATTTGAAAGGCCGTGTGGATGTATTAAAGGTTCATTCGCATGATGTGCTTATGGATGATACGGTAGATTTGGAAGAAATTGCGTTGGCAACTTCCGGTGCCGTTGGTGCGGACCTTGCCAATATGGTTAATGAGGCTGCTATTATGGCAGTAAAAGATGGCAGACAGGTTGTAAGCCAGAAGGATTTGTTTGAGGCAGTTGAAGTGGTGCTTGCCGGAAAAGAGAAAAAAGACCGTATTCTTGGCGAGGAAGAAAAGAAGATTGTTGCTTACCATGAGATTGGACATGCGCTTGTGGCAACCAATTTGAAACATGCGGAGCCGGTACAGAAAATTACGATTGTGCCGCGTACAATGGGAGCACTCGGCTATGTGATGCAGGTGCCGGAGGAAGAAAAATATCTGATGAAGAAGGAAGAACTGATTTCAGAGATTGTTACGCTCATGGGCGGCCGTGCGGCAGAGCAGGTTAAGTTTGATGATATTACGACCGGAGCGTCGAATGATATTGAGAAGGCAACGTCAATTGCACGTTCGATGGTAACGCAGTACGGTATGAGCAGTAAGTTTGGCATGATGGGCTTAGAGACAATTCAGAGCCGTTATCTGGATGGCAGACCGGTGCTTAACTGCGGCGAGGTGACGGAGAGCCAGATTGATGAAGAAGTCATGGCAATTTTGAATGACAGTTACAAAAAGGCAGTGGAATGTATCGAGACAAACCAGGCGGTTATGGATAAACTGGCAGAGCATTTAATTGAAAAAGAAACGATTACCGGAAAAGAGTTCGTTGCGATTTACGAAGAAATTACCGGTGAAAAGTTAAAGAGAAGCGGCGAGGAAAAACAGAAAGAAGAAGTAAAAGAACTCCCGCAGAATGAGGAAGAGTAATGGCTTACGAATTGTTAGTGCTGGATGTTGATGGAACATTAGTCAATACAAAAAAAGAGATTACAGAGCGTACAAAAGAGGCTTTGTGGGAATGTCAGGAACAGGGTGTCAAGGTTGCAATTGCTTCCGGGCGGTGCACAGAGGGCATCCGCCATCAGGCAAAAGCGATTGGACTTGACCGGTTCGGCGGCTATGTTATTTCGTTTAACGGTGGACGCATTACAAATTTTGCAACCGGTGAAGTGATATATGATATTACACTGCCGGATGGGATGATTCATGAATTGTATGATTATTCAAAAAAAGAGCATACCGGAATATTAACGTATGATGCCGGGAAAATCGTGGCGCACAGTGACACGGATCCGTATATTACAATTGATGCAAAAGGCTGTGATATTCCTATTTGGGTACCGGAAGATTTTCACCGGGATGTGAAGTTTGCGGGTAATAAATGCATTTTGACCGGGGACCCTGCACATTTGGAAAAACTGGAGAAAAAGGCGGCAAAAGATTTTGAGGGCCGTCTTTCGGTTTACCGCTCCGAAGGATTTTATCTGGAAATGATGCCTCTTGGCGTGGATAAGGCATACGGTGTGGCAAAACTGTTAGAACGTCTTGGCTACCGCCGCAGCCAGATGGTGTGCTGTGGGGATGGATTTAATGATTTGCCGATGATTGAATATGCCGGATTTGGCGTGGCTATGGCAAATGCACCGGAACAATTGAAAGAAAAAGCGGATTATGTTGCACCGTCCTGTGACGAAGATGGACTGGTGGATGTGATTACGCGTTTTATAAAGGACTGGTAAATGTGTTTAATCTGGAAGAGGAATTGAAAAAACTGCCCGGTAAGCCGGGCGTGTATCTCATGCATGACCAAACGGATGAGATTATTTATGTGGGAAAGGCAATTAGTCTAAAAAACAGAGTACGCCAGTATTTTCAGAAGAGCCGTCATGTGACGCCTAAAATACAGCGGATGATTGACCGTATTGCGTGGTTTGAGTATATTGTGACGGACAGCGAACTGGAAGCATTGGTGTTAGAGTGCAATCTGATTAAGGAACATTCCCCACGGTATAATACAATGTTAAAGGATGGCAAGAGCTATCCTTTCTTAAAAGCGACGGTTTCAGAAGCCTACCCAAGGCTTCTTTTTGCGCGTCAGATGAAACGGGACGGCTGTAAGTATTTTGGACCGTTTACAAGTGGCAAGGCGATTCGTGATACAATTGAACTGGTGAATCAGTTGTTTCATCTGAGAAACTGCCACCGTGTGCTGCCACGTGATATAGGAAAAGAAAGACCTTGTCTGTATCATCAGATTGGGCAGTGTCCGGCACCGTGCCAAGGACATGTGAAAAAGGAGGAGTACCGGGCAGATTTTGAGCGCGCCCTGAAGTTTTTGCTGGGGGATACCAAATCGGTATTGAAGGAACTTGAGGAGAAAATGCAGCGTGCAGCAGCAGAGATGAATTTTGAGGAGGCTGCCACATACCGTGATTTGATACAAAGTGTCCGTCAGGTGACAGAACGGCAAAAGATTACATCAGAGGATTTTGAAGATCGTGACATTGTGGCGATGGCGCGCGGAAAAGAGGATGCAGTAGTGCAGGTGTTTTTTATCCGTGGTGGAAAAATGCTAGGGAGAGAGCATTACTATCTGACCGGAACAAATGAGGAGACAGAAGGGGCTGTTTTGTCTGCTTTTATTAAACAAATGTATGCTGGAACGCCGTATATTCCGAAAGAAATCTGGTTAGAGCAGGAAGTGGAAGATGCAGATGCTATCCTTGAGTGGCTTTCGGCAAAACGCGGACATAAGGTGTATTTCCGCTATCCACAGCGCGGTCAGAAAGAGCGCATGCTTGAGTTGGCGAAGAAAAATGCCCGGATGGTGCTTCAAAAGGACGCCGAGAAGTTACAGAGAGAGCGGGCGAGGACGAAAGGTGCGATGGAGGAAATCGAAGGCTTGCTTGGTATTTCCGGACTCAGCCGTGTGGAATCCTATGATATTTCAAATATCAATGGTTTTGAGACGGTTGGTTCAATGGTTGTGTTTGAAGAGGGAAAAGCGAAAAAGAATGATTACCGTAAATTTCGTATCCGCTCCGTGAGCGGGCCGGATGATTATGGTGCTATGCGGGAAATGCTGACGAGACGTTTTGAACACAGTAAACGGGAAGGTTTGTCGGAGATGGATTCTTTCCGCAATCTGCCGGATATTATTTTTATGGATGGTGGAAAAGGCCAGGTAAATATTGCAGAAGAGGTTTTGTTAAAATTAGATATAACAATACCGGTCTGCGGCATGGTAAAGGATGACCATCATAGGACGCGCGGGCTGTATTTTAAGAATGAAGAAATTCCGATTGATACACACGGTGAGGGATTTCGCCTGATTACGAGAGTGCAGGATGAAACACACCGTTTTGCGATTGAGTATCATAAGCAGATTCGAAGTAAGACGCAGGTTCATTCGATTCTTGATGATATTCCGATGATTGGTGCCACAAGGCGTAAAGCGCTGATGCGGACCTATCAGTCATTAGCTGAGATTCAGAAAGCAGATGTGGAAGAGCTGATGGAGATTCCGGAAATGAATCGTCAGGCTGCGGAATCCGTTGTTCAGTTTTTTGCAGCGAAACAGAGAGAAGGTGAAAGAGATGACAAATCTGAATGAAAAAAAAGCGGCAGATGATTTTCTGCCAATGAGTAAAAAAGCAATGAAACGGCGGGGGTGGAGCCGGTGCGATTTTGTATTTGTCATTGGGGACGCTTATGTGGACCACTCTTCTTTCGGACCGGCAATTATCAGCAGACATTTGGAGGCAAATGGTTATAAAGTTGGAATTATTTCGCAGCCGGATTGGAAAGACGATGCAAGTATCACAAAATTGGGTGAGCCACGCCTTGCTTTTTTAGTGTGTGCAGGAAATATGGATTCCATGGTAAACCATTATACGGTGGCGAAAAAGAGACGAAAAACGGATGCGTATACGCCGGGCGGCGTGATGGGGAAACGCCCGGATTATGCAACCGTTGTGTACTCGAATCTGATTCGCAGAACGTATAAACATACGCCGATTATTCTTGGTGGAATCGAGGCGAGCTTACGGCGGCTGGCGCATTACGATTACTGGTCGGATAAGGTGAAACGATCGATTTTACTGGATTCCGGTGCGGATATGATTTCATATGGCATGGGAGAACACAGTATACTTGAAATTGCAGAGGCGTTAGACGCCGGTATTTCAATTCATGATATCACGTATGTTGCGGGAACTGTGTACCGTACAAAAGAAGGGGAATTGAGTGCGTATGAGCCGATTTCTCTTCCTGCGTTTGAAGAAGTTAGTACGGATAAGAAAAAATACGCACAAAGTTTTTATGTGCAATATGAAAATACGGATGCATTTACGGCAAAACCGTTAGTTGAAGCATATCCGAATAAAGTGTTGGTTGTGCAGAATCCACCGGCAAAGCCACTTACTACGCAGGAAATGGATGATATTTATGCCTATCCTTATGTGGGAACGTATCATCCATCCTATGAGGCAGCAGGCGGTGTTCCGGCAATTTCCGAGATTCAGTTTAGTCTGACAAGCTGCCGTGGATGTTTTGGCGGCTGTAATTTCTGTGCCCTCACATTTCATCAGGGAAGAATTGTTCAGGTCAGAAGCCATGAGTCGATTTTGGAAGAAGCAAAAGGGATGACTGTTAAAACCGGATTTAAGGGATATATACACGATGTGGGAGGACCGACAGCAAATTTCAGAAGACCCTCGTGTGACAAGCAGCTTGAAAAAGGTGTCTGCCAGATGAAGCAATGTTTGTTCCCCAAACCGTGTCCGAATCTGAAAGTTGACCATAAGGATTATGTTTCACTGCTTCGGAAACTGAAGCGTTTGCCGGGAATTAAGAAAGTATTTGTCCGTTCCGGAATCCGGTTTGATTATGTGATGCAGGAAACGGATGATACGTTTCTTAGTGAACTTTGCAGAGACCATATCAGCGGGCAGCTTAGAGTGGCGCCGGAACATGTTTCTAATAATGTTTTGCGGGCGATGGGAAAGCCACCGCATGCGGTCTATGAAAAGTTTTGCAAACGCTATGAAAAAGTAAATAAAAGGACGGGGAAGAAACAGTATGTAGTTCCTTATTTTATGTCTTCTCACCCGGGTTCGACGCTAAAGGATGCGATTGAACTGGCGGAATATATTAGAGACCTCGGCTACATGCCGGAGCAGGTGCAGGATTTTTATCCGACGCCATCAACGATTTCGACCTGCATGTATTATACGGGACTTGATCCTCGTACGATGGAGCCGATTTATGTGCCGAAATCTTCCCATGAAAAGGCTATGCAGCGAGCATTAATTCAATACAGGGAGCCTGGAAATTATGATTTAGTAAAAGAGGCCCTGCTCAAGGCAGGGCGGAATGATTTAATTGGATTTGATAAAAAATGTCTGATTTCTCCGAGAAAGCGTAAGCGCCGTTAGTTGTGGATTTTACACGTGGAGCCTACGAGATAGCGGGGAATGCTTAACGATGAGTCTGCGGTTTGCGTGGACTCATTTTTTTGCAGGTAAACGGCTGTATAAATCTGTGAGGATGGGCAGCCGTCGCCGGCAAGATGTCCGGAGGCTTTGCAGATTTTGCAACGCACATGGCAGTCGCATTTCTCCTTTGGTACGGACTCTTTATCAAAGTATTCTTTTTTTATGCAGGAGCCGCCAACAGCCTTGTTGCAAATACCGTTGATTGCAAGTTTTCCGCATTTTGTACAAATAACAGCGGTTGTGATAGAGTCCGGTTTCTTGAATGAAACTTTTGTGTAATTTTGATTTAACTTCTCCATCGTGTCACGCCACAAATCTTTTTGATAGGTGAGAGATGTTTGCTTTTGCCCGGAATCATAACCGCCCCAGATGCCGGCTGTGAGATACGGTGTGTAGCCGACAAACCACAAGTCACGGTTGCCGGTGGAAGTACCGGTTTTTCCTGCCTGTGGCATATTGATTTTTTTGAATTTTAAGCGGCTGCCGGTTCCTTTTGAAATGACGTCTTCCATTGCACTGGTAAGGAGCCATGCAGTCGATTCTTTCATGACCTGTTTGGTATCCGTATTCGTTGTGTTGTCGAGTAACACATTTCCGTCATGGTCGACAATTTTTGTATAAAAGAAGGCGGGATGATAAAGTCCCTGATTGGCAATGGTAGCAAAGCCGTTCGTTAATTCTAAGTTGGTAACGCCTTTAGTCAATCCTCCAAGAGCAAGTGGGAGAGAAATATCCGTATAGGTTTTTCCATCCTGACTGGTATAGTTGTCAACCAAAGTAGTAAAACCTAAATTTAATAAATAATCATATCCGGTTTTAGGACTTACATCCTTCAATGTTTTGACGGCAACTACATTCATGGATTGCGCCATTGCTTCACGCAGGGAAGTAAGTCCGCGGTAGGAGTTTCCGTACCAGTTTTTCACTTTCCGTTTTGTACCCGGATAGTAATAAGGGGCGTCATCCTGTACGGTTGCCAGCGTCATGCCGGCAGTGTCAAGTGCCGGCAGGTATGTCGATAAAATCTTAAAGGTTGAGCCGGGCTGGCGCACCGAATTCGTTGCACGGTTCAGTGTGCGGCTTGCGTTTTTATTACCGCGACCGCCGACAAGCGCTTTTACGGCACCGGTATGCTGGTCGATTACAACAAAGGAGGACTGCGGTTCAATTACGAGGTCAATCGTCTCAGACTGCACGGTATCATCTTTCGTCAGCATAGCAGCTCGGAACTGCTTGATTTGTTTTCTGGCAGTGGATTTCTTTTTATATAATCCGGATATAACTTTCTTCTTTCTACTTTTAAACCATTTCTTCATATCGGAAAAGGAATAGGTAATCTGCGTTCCGTCCTTGTGCGTAACAATCAATTGATAAGTTAGTTCATACCGAGAGTTCGCAGGATAATATTTTTTGTTGTTCATCATTGAATCGACGGTTTTTTGCATAGATTTGTCCTGCGTGCTGTAAATCGTCAGGCCGCGGCTGTACAGTGCGTTATAAGCCTGCGTTTCCGTGTAGCCGCATTTGGCTTTCAGATCCTGAATTACCTGCTCGATCAAAGCATCGGTAAAATACGAGGTAATGGAAGAACTTGAAAATGTTTGTTTATTCACTTTTTGGATGCGGTCATAAACCGGGTCACGGAGAGTATCGGTGTATTCTTTACTGGAAATATATCCCTGATTTTTCATATAGGTTAAAACAGTTGTGCGTTTCTGACTGTTTTTCGCCGGATGGGAAATCGGATTGTACGTTGATGGGTTCTGCGTAATGCCGGCAAGAACCGCACACTCGGAAAGGGTGAGGTCAGAAACATTTTTATTAAAATACCGTTTGGATGCTGCCTGTACACCAAGTGTATTTTGCCCGAGGTTAATGGTATTTAAGTAATACTCGAGAATTTGGTTTTTACTGTATTTTTTTTCGGTCTGCAAAGCAAGAAACTGCTCCTGCAGCTTACGCTTTATTTTTTCAAAGAGAGTGGTTTCCTCGCCACCCTCAAATACCTGGTTTTTCAATAACTGCTGTGTAATCGTGCTGGCACCCTGTGTAAAATCGCCCTTGTTTTTTATGCCGATGGTCAGTGCGCGTAAAACGCCCTGCGTATCCACGCCGTTATGCTTGCGGAAACGCTCGTCCTCAATGGCAATAAAGGCATTTTGGAGATTCTCCGGAATTTTATCCAATGTAACATATTCACGGTTGGCATCTTTTCCAACTAAGGACTGAATCGGATTTCCCTCACTGTCCACAATCGTTGTTGTATAGCCTTTTGGAACAATCTGGATAGAGTTCACATCCGGTGTCGAAGATAAGATGCTTGTGTACATCCCAATCAGGAAACTTCCAGCAAAAAGGCTGATAAAAATAAGCCCGATGAGAGTAAGACGAATTCCCATAAGCTGTAATTTGTGCAGACGGTGAGTGGCTGCGGATTCAAGCTGATGTTTTCGATTCTGGATTCCCTTATGACTAAAATTCATGTGCGGTCCTTTCCTTCCTGAATGTTTCCTTTTCTTTTTAGTATAACAAAAACTCTTGAAAAGGGAAAGGGCAATTACTATAATAGTAAGGAGTAGGAACGAAGTAAGAGAAAGGAACGAAACGGATGGAAACAGCATCTAAGATACTCTACGAAGGTGGACAAGGGGAAATTATAGAAAAGAAATCCCGTTTTATTGCGAACATTTTTCCGGTCACAACGGAAGAAGAAGCACTTGAAAAAATTACCGCGATGCGGAAAAAATATTATGATGCCAGACATAACTGCTTTGCCTATATTTTAGGTGAAAATAAGGATACGGTGCGCTGCAGCGATGACGGGGAACCATCAGGAACGGCCGGCCGACCGATGTTGGATATTTTGGATGGACAGGGAATTTATAATGTTGTGGCAGTCGTCACAAGATATTTTGGAGGAACTCTTCTTGGTACTGGGGGGCTTGTAAGAGCGTATTCCGGTGCGATGAAAGAGGGATTAAATCACTGTGTACTTTTAGAAAAAGAGACCGGTTACCCGCTGACCGTTACAGTGGATTATAACGAGGTTGGAAAAATCCAATATTTAGCAAGAACCAACGAGATTCGCGAGTTATCGTGTGAATATGGAAATGAGGTTGTGTTTCGGGTTTTGGTGCCGGAGGAGAAAATTGATTCATTTGAAACGGCACTGACGGAGAAAACAGCTGCGAAAGCTAAACTTGAACGGGGCGAAAAACTGTGTTATGGTTTCCATGGAGACGAAGTTATACAGATGGATAAACGGCAGGAAGGAAAGGAATCATGAATTTATTAGATTATATGAGCGAGCAGAAAAAAGAGACCGAATCGCCACTTGCTTCAAGACTCCGTCCGACTACCTTGGACGAGGTTGTGGGACAGAAACATATTATCGGAAAAGATAAATTATTGTACCGGGCAATTCAGGCAGATAAATTAAGTTCACTGATTTTTTATGGACCGCCGGGAACCGGGAAAACGACGTTAGCGAAAGTAATTGCGAATACGACAAGTGCAGCATTTCTCCAGATCAATGCGACATCAGCCGGTAAAAAAGATATGGAAGAAGTTGTTGAAAAAGCAAAAGAAAACTGGGGTGCTTATGGGCGTAAGACGATTTTGTTTATTGACGAGATTCACCGCTTTAATAAAAGCCAGCAGGACTATTTGCTTCCGTTTGTTGAAGATGGCACCATTGTCTTGATTGGTGCAACAACGGAAAATCCTTATTTTGAAGTAAATGGTGCGCTTTTGTCCCGCTCGATTATTTTTGAATTAAAGGCATTGGAAAAAGATGAAATCAAGGAACTTTTGTTGCGCGCCGTGACAGACAAAGAAAAGGGGCTTGGAAGTTTTGATGCGGTCATTGAAAAAGACGCTTTGGAATTTCTCGCTGACATCAGCGGTGGTGATGCCAGAAGCGCTTTAAATGCGATTGAACTTGGTGTTTTGACAACCGAGAGAGGTGCAGATGGCAAAATTCATATTACGATGGAAGTTGCCGAGGAATGTATTCAAAAACGTGTACTCCGCTATGATAAAACGGGGGATAATCATTACGATACCATTTCGGCATTTATTAAAAGTATGCGGGGCTCTGACCCGGATGCCGTAGTTTATTATCTGGCGAGAATGCTGTATGCCGGTGAGGACATCAAATTTATTGCCAGACGAATCATGATTTGTGCGGCGGAGGATGTTTCAAATGCTGACCCACAGGCTCTTGTCGTGGCGACCGCGGCGGCACAGGCAGTTGAGCGGCTTGGTATGCCGGAGGCAAGAATTGTGCTTTCACAGGCGGCGCTTTATGTGGCATGTGCACCGAAGAGCAATTCAGCAATTGTTGCAATTGATGATGCCTTGGATTATGTTAAAACGCATCCGAATTACCGAATTCCGGCACATTTGATGGATGCCCATTATAAAAGTGCGGCAAAACTCGGACATGGCATCGGGTACCAGTATTCCCATGATTACGAAAATCATTATGTAAGACAGCAGTATCTGCCGGATGAGGCGGAATTTGAGCGGTTTTTCCATTTATCGGAGAATGGTTATGAAAAGAAAATTAAGCAGCATATGAAGAAAATTGGAGCAGATAAGGAGGAATGGTAAGATGGCAGAAGAGAAAAAAGAAAAATTTGAAAGTTCATATCCGAAGGGTGTGCGTATTGCAGCAATTATTGGTGTAATCTTTTTAGTTGCGTTGTATATTGTAACTTTGATTGCAGGAATCACCACATCAAAGGCGGCACCGGAATTGTTTAAAATGTGTATTGGTTCCAGCATTTTACTGCCAATTCTGTTTTGGCTTTATATTCAATTTGCCAAATCGTTTATGAACCGGGATAGGGAAAACATAAAGAAAGAAAAATAACAGATATTAAAAAAGCTGTAAACCGGTGAGATTCACCAATTTACAGCTTTTTTCTTTTTTTAGTATCCGACTTTTTTACCTTTTTTTGTCAGATATCCACTGATTCGTTTTGCTTTGTAATCTTTTTTCTTGCGGGAATCCGGTACACCGGGATCCGTTGGGTCGTAGTTGATGCCACCTTTCACTTTGATGGTCTTTGCTTTGCCGAGAGGCCCCGGTTTCTTTGTGCTTCCCTTTACGATTTTAATGGTATTGCCGGTTGAAGTATAATCGTAAATCCACTTCGCATCCGCTACTGCCATACGGATACATCCGGCAGAAGCAGGTTTGCCAAGCTTGTTGTAGGTGACAGCAGGCAGTGCATAATGAGACTGTGTGCCAACGGCAATTGAGTGGAAATAAACATTGCCGACAATGTGTGTTGCCCAGCGCGCATATACGGTACTGCCATCCGGCTCATGCATCGGTTTCATCGTATATTTTACGGACTGTCCGTTTGTGCATACCGAATATGTACCTATTGGAGTATATGCTGACTTCTCATGGAGGCCACCGGTACCGGCAACGGTCCAGATGTCACTGCCGACACATACAGAACACGTTTTAACCGGAATATCGTATTTGTTTGTCTCATCGTTGTACATGTAAATCGTAACAACACATGCGGCACGGTTTACTTCGATGTAAAACTTGTTCTGATGAGAGGAACTGCTTTTTTTCAGTTTCAAAATCTTAGTAAGGTCGGTCTGTTTTTCATTGTTAATATAATAGAATTTGTATTTCTTTCCCTTATATTTTTCATAATACCAGCCGTTTTTACCAAGGTCTGACTTTTTCAGTTTGAACTTTGTCTTTTTCAGCAACAGTCTGCTTTTCCATGCGGATGTCGCAAATGCACGAACCTCGTAAGTTCCTTTTGCTTCATTTTTTACTGTTACGGTGTAGGTCTTTTTATTGGAAGAAGCTTTTGCTTTGTATGTGCCAAGCTTTTTCTTTTTACCGTTTTTAATCCGGTAAATATCAAATTCAACCTTTTTGATATTGCCGGGAACATAAGCTCTGGACAATTTATAGATGCAGGTTGCATTTTTCTTTTTAGTAACGGTAAGAGTTCCCTTTTTCATACGCTGGTCAGCTTTTGTTGTCTGTGCAAGCGTATAAGTTTTATTGTTGGAGTCGATCACAACCGCTTTAATTGTAAATAAATCCAAATTGTATTTTAAGGTTTTCATCGTAACTTCTTTATAATAAGAAGCTGTCTTTTTCTTGCCGGAAAGTGTAGCAACCTGTCTGCCATCGCTGTTAAATACCTGGAATGTTACACCATTTACGCCGAATACGTTAGTCAATCCGCTAAGTTCAATGGCAAATGCCTTTTTCTTCTCCAATGCTTTTGTTTTTTTTGTAACAAATGAAGTGCAGGAAGGGACAACATTATATTCGGTAGAAGCTAAAGTATACTGTGTTTTCCAATTGCTGTTTGTGACAACAGCCTTTGCGCCCCATTTGCCATAATAATTTCCGGATTTGGAAACATCAACAGACCAGTTCTGGTTCGCATTCAATGCCATTGCTTTGCCCACGGTTACTGCAGTGGATTCTGCGCGGTTTTTGTTCCAAATCTGGATGGAAATCTGGTTTCCGGTACCGGGAACTAAAACACCGCCTGTGGCTTCTTTTGATACGAAGGCAGCAGTACGGACAGCGGCGCCGGTATTTCCTGTGATGGAAAGACCTGCTTTTGCTGTATGAATCGTAAAGTCAGCAGTGCCGGCGGTCAATGTTTTCGTACCAATTGTTACGGTTACTGTATAATTGGCAAATGCATATTTTAAGTCCGCCAAAGTAATGCTTCCTGTAAAAGTGCCTTCTTTGCAGTTAGTCTCGTTGAGAGTGACATTTTTTGTAAAAGCAGTTTTCTTTGTGGAAGAATTGACTGCATTAATCGTAAGTGCGGTATCGGCTGCTAAATCCAGACCGGTTACGGTGTAGTTTGCTGTGCCGGCGGCACGATTTGTAGTCAAAACCGCTTTGTGCGTAGATGGTGCTTCAGTAGCAGCAGCCGCAGCTTTTGCCGGTGTGCTGACAAAGGAAAATGTCAGAAACAAAGAAGCAAATACGAACACAAGCAAACTTCTTATGTAAGTACGTTTCATGATAAAACCTCCATTCTGTTCCATTCACTATTTGACGGCATGACTTTAAACATGACGCCAAGTTCTTTCATAATCGCACATTTCCTAATGTTTGTCAAGAAATCATGCCTTATTATATGAAGGATATGTGTCAGTTCTTTTACAAAAAGTGTTCTTGACAAAAATGTTTTGATATATTAAGATACCCACATAGGCAGAGAAGAGAAGAAGTACGAGTAAGAAAGAGCCAACAGAGAATAGCCGGCTGGTGAGAGGCATGGGAAATCGCTTATTTGGAATACATCTTGGAGCTTCGGCATTGAAACCAGGTAGGTGCTGACGGAAGAGGGGAAACCCGGCACACGTTATCGTGCAGGAGTATTCGTGCCATACGGCAGGTGTACTTGATGAGGCAGTCGATGCGAGTCGATTGTGAAAAAAGGTGGTAACACGGGATATGATATCTCTCGTCCTTTGAATAGGGTGAGAGATTTTTTTATTATAAAAAGCGGCAGCTTTAGAATGGAGGAAAAAATGCAGGTATATGAAGAATTAGTTGCCAGAGGCTTAATCGCTCAGGTGACAAACGAAGAAGAAATTCGAGACATGGTAAATAATGGGAAGGCTACTTTTTACATTGGTTTTGACCCGACCGCTGACAGTCTGCATGTCGGACATTTTATGGCACTTTGCCTGATGAAACGTTTGCAGATGGCAGGCAATAAACCGATTGCGTTAGTAGGCGGCGGTACCGCGATGATTGGTGACCCATCCGGAAGAACGGATTTGCGTCAGATGATGACACCGGAGACGATTCAGCACAATGTGGACTGCTTCAAAAAACAGATGAGTCGTTTTATTGATTTTTCTGAGGGAAAAGCAATTCTTGTCAACAATGCAGACTGGCTCATGGATTTGAACTATATTGAAGTGCTTCGTGATGTAGGAGCGCATTTTAGTGTAAACCGTATGCTTTCGGCTGAGTGCTACAAGCAGAGAATGGAGAAAGGTCTCAGTTTTTTGGAGTTTAACTACATGATTATGCAGAGTTATGATTTCTACAAACTGTTTCAGGATTATGGCTGTAACATGCAGTTTGGCGGTGATGACCAGTGGAGCAACATGCTCGGTGGTACAGAATTGATTCGCCGTAAATTAGGAAAAGATGCGCATGCTATGACGATTACGCTTTTGTTAAACTCAGAGGGCAAAAAGATGGGTAAAACCGCAAAGGGAGCTGTCTGGCTTGATCCGGAGAAAACATCACCGTTTGAGTTCTATCAGTACTGGAGAAATGTGGATGACAGCGATGTGTTGAAATGCATCCGCATGCTTACATTCCTTCCATTGGAGGAAATTGATGCGATGTCTGACTGGGAAGGCGCACAGTTAAACAAAGCAAAAGAAATTCTTGCATTTGAGCTTACCAAACTGGTTCACGGAGAGGAAGAGGCCATGAAAGCACAGGAGAGCGCAAAAGCATTGTTTAGCAGCGGAAACGCGGCAGAAATGCCTACCGTAGAATTAACCGATGAAGATTTGGAAAATGGCACAATCGGTATTCTTAATCTGTTGAATAAATCCGGAATGGTGCCATCCAATTCGGAAGCGCGCCGTGCCGTACAGCAGGGTGGTGTTGCCATTGATGGTGAAAAAATTACCGATATTCACGCACAGATTGACGGCGGGAAATTAGCCGGCGATGGTGTGGTGCTGAAAAAAGGTAAGAAGAACTTTAGAAGGATGGTCTTAAAATAAAAAGAAAAAATTTAGTGGCTCCATGCACGCTTTCGCTTGAGGAATGCGCAGGGGTATCGGCATGCACACGACGCATGCCGGATACCCGCGTATTCCTATGCATGGCAGCCACTAAAGTTTTTCAGGAGATATGGCGGCTTGGGATGTTTAAATTTTTATGATAAATATACTTAAAAGTGTTGTATTTTGCCAAAAATCTGATATACTGTGATTAGGCAAAAGTAATAAGTATTAATCGTTAAGTTACGACAAAACCCCCATGAGTGGCCGCTCATGGGGGTTTTTGTTCCGTTTTGGCAAGGTGGCTTAAACCTTAGGCTGGTTGCCTTAGTTGTTTCTATCCAACCATTTGCATATGTAGTGGCAAACTACACCTGCCATGATAGAAACAATGAAAGTAATAAGTATATCCATCGAAAAGTACGTGCCCCCTCTCTGTGCCGGTATAGGGGTGGCAACAAAATAAATTATAGCATAATTTATTTCAAATCAAAACGACAAAAATTTTACTTGCATAAATGCAATTTTCGTAGTAAAATATATTTTGTTGTTCGGCGTGTGGCTCAGTTTGGTAGAGCGCTTCGTTCGGGACGAAGAGGCCGTGGGTTCGAATCCCGTCACGCCGATATAAGGTCCTTTCTTAGTAGGAGAGAGGACCTTTTTTAATATCAAAAAAGTTAAACGGCTGTAAAGAAGGTATAAAAAGCGGATTTTTAAATAATTGGATTGTGGCAAATGTTATGTGTCAGTTTATTTGGATTCCAGTAATTTCTACGAAATTACGGAAAACAAAAAATGTGCCTACGAACACTTGCCACAAACTCAATTATAATTCCGGTTGATTTTTTTAACATATTTTCTTATAATTAAACTATCAAAAAATGGAGGAGGTTTCGTTATGAGGGAAATGAAACAAACGATGGCAGCAGTGTTATCTCTGACGCTTGCGTGCACACTTTTGATTGCATCGGCAGAGGGGCAGGCAGCCAAAAAGAAGATGAAATTAAATAAGACAAAGGCAACGTTATATGTTGGCAAAAAACTGACGTTGAAAGTGAAAAACACAAAGAAAAAAGTCAAATGGTCATCTTCTAAAAAAGCAGTGGCATCCGTAACGAAAAAGGGTGTTGTAAAAGCAAAGAAAAAAGGTAAGACTGTGATTACTGCCAAAATCGGTAAGAAGAAGCTGAAATGCAAAATTACCGTGAAACAGAAAGTAGTAAAGAAAAAGACTGTATATCAGTCTCAGATGGTCGAAAACTTTGAAAGTTACACAGCAGGAACGGATTGGGGAAATTACACACTTGGCGAGGGACTTACCAGTGGTGGAAACGAACCGGCACATTATCTCGCAAAAGGAGAGACAATGAAGGTTATTACAGATCCGGAAAATGCAAATAACAAAGTCCTTCAGGTTATACCAAAGTTCTATAGTTTTTGCCCGGTATTTACCGTTGACCTTGAAAAATTGACAGGCATATCAGCAAAGAAATTGGGTGATTATAAAGGAATCCGCGTAAAAGTTCGTGTTGTCAGCGATGCGTCCCGCCATGTGGGAATTGGAATCAACTCATTCTTTGGCAAAGCAGGCACGATTAATAAAAAATATGCATTTAACACATATACCACACAGAGTAATGCCCTTCCAAATGAGAAAGAGTATTATAAATTCTATTATACAGAGGGTATGGTGACACCGGAAACACCGGATGACGGCAGTATGCCACAGGTGGAAAATGGCAAGAGTGCCAAAGGACATAAGTTCAAAGAGACAGATAAAAATGTTGGTTTTGCGACAAAGACGCTGTTGTTTAACAAGAAGCTGACCGCAGATTTGCGAAGCCAGACAACCTTTGATTTTGTAGTTGGTGGAAGTTATGGCCCGGCAAATAAAGAATACTTAGCATGGTATTTAGATGATGTGGAATTGATTTACTAAAACTAAAAAGAAGTTCAACCGCAGAAGACTACAACGCGGTTGAACTTCTTTTTTTATCCTAACAAAGCCTGATTTGCTTTTTCCTGGAATTTTTCTTCCAAAATCACAAAGCGTTCATGGGTGCCGCGTCCGATTACGGTCCCTTTTTCATCTTTTGCCGAGACGGAAAAGACCAGCTTTCGTCCGTCGATTTCTACCAGTTCACTCTCGCAGGTAATGGTCATGCCAAGCGGTGTTGGGGCATCATGTGAAATGTCCAAATGGATTCCTACGGTTCCTTCGCCCGCTTCCAAATACGGAGCCACGCTTGTCCATGCTGTTTTTTCCATGAGAGCAATCATAGCAGGAGTGGCAAATACATCCAGTGTGCCGCTCCCCATTGTTTTTGCCGAATTGGACTCATCGGCAGTAACCGTGCAGGTTCCTTTAATTCCAACTTCTAAACTCATTGCAGTTCCTCCTTTTTTTGTTCTACCAGATAACCACGCTTTGCTAACTCCACTTCCACGTCATCCAGAATCCGTTCTTCCTCTGCGGTGACAGTGTGGTAATGGTAGTCCGATGTCACATTTTTTAAAAGCGTGGATTTTCCGCTTTTAATGCCCGCGATAAATTCTTTGATGTCGCGTCGGCAGCGGATATTCATATCTGCTTGAATTTTACCATAAATTTTATGATTTACAAATACATTTTCTACGATACCGCCTAAATCCACGATACAGGTTAATTCGTCCTCTGCCTGTTCATCCGTATGACGGCATTTGAAAATACGTCGAACCCCGCTTGGTTTAGCCGGTGGAACCAGATATCCACGGTTGGTTGCAATAATTTTTACATGACCGGTTCGCAAAAGTGCAATGTCCTGCACAATCACCTGGCGGCTTACGCCGAATTCCTTCGCCAGTTCGGTTCCGGAAACCGGCTTGTCGTGTTCCTCCAGATATTGAAGCAATCGGTCTCGTCGTTTTTCTCCAGACATATCCGGTACCTCCATTTACTCTGTTGCATGCAGATTTTTCAGGGAAATATCCATAATTGGTGCGGAGTGGGTTAAAGCACCGCTGGAAATATAATCGACGCCAAGGTCAATTAATTTGGCAATGTTTTCCCGTGTGACATTGCCGGAACATTCGGTCTCTGCACGTCCGTCAATGATACGGATGGCTTCCTTCATGTCGTCATGCGACATATTATCTAACATAATAATATCTGCTCCGGCGTCTGCCGCCTCTTTCACCATATCAAGATTTTCTACTTCAATTTCAATCTTACGGACAAAAGGACAATATTCCTTTGCCATTTCAATTGCTTTTGCCACACTGCCGGCAGCTCCAATGTGATTATCTTTCAACAAAACACCATCTGAAAGATTGTAGCGGTGATTGTAACCGCCGCCTGCCTTTACCGCGTATTTTTCAAAAATACGGTTGTTTGGTGTTGTTTTTCTTGTGTCTAATAATTTTGTTTTAGAACCGGCAAGCAGTTTTGTAATCGAATTGGTATAAGTGGCAATTCCGCTCATACGCTGCAAATAATTCAGTGCCGTTCTTTCTCCGGAAAGGAGAACACGGATGTCGCCTCGCACGACGCCCATTTTCTGACCTTGTTTTACCTCATCGCCATCCTGACAGAAAAAAGTAATTTCCGTGTCCGCATCCAGTAGCGTAAAAACACGTTTAAATACTGAAAGTCCGGCAATGATGCCGTCTTCCTTGCAGATTAAATCAACTTCACCCTGTTTTGCTTCCCGCATTACGGCATTGGTCGAAATGTCTTCGCTCGTGATATCCTCGGCAAGAGCCATGCGGATTAACGGGTCTGCATTTGTAAGCATTGTAATTTCATTCATGATTTGTTTTCTCCCTTTCTTTTTCAATGGCCTCTAACAATTCCTTGTGGTAGGATTCGGTGAGGTTTGTTAATGTATCATTTTGCAAAATATCATCAAAAGTTTTTTCCGGCAAAGCGGTATATTCTTCCATTGCATGTGTGGCAGCACGGCGGGCAAATACTAAACTCTCCAACAGAGAATTGCTTGCCAAACGGTTTTTTCCGTGTACACCGTTGCAGCTCGTCTCGCCAATCGCATACAGATGTCCGGCAGAAGTGTGGCTGTCTTTGTCAACCCAGATACCACCCATAAAATAATGCTGTGCCGGAACAACAGGAATTGGCTCTTTCGTGCAGTCGTAGCCCTCTTCCAGACAGCGTTTGTAAATGTTTGGAAAATGGCTGATGATCGTTTCTTTTGGAATCGGTGCCATCGACAAACGAACATAAGGCATGTCATCAATTGCCATCTGTTTGTGGACTTTTTTTGTTAATAAGTCGCGGGGCAGCAGTTCATTGACAAAACGATTACCCTCTTTATTCAGCAGAATCGCACCCTCACCGCGCACGGATTCGGAAATCAGAAAGCGACGTCCCGGTTTTTCGGAGTACAAAGTAGTCGGGTGAATCTGGATGTAGTCAATGTGCTCTAACCGGATGCCATGATTTTTAGCAATTGCCAAAGCATCTCCGGTAATATGGCGGTAATTCGTCGAATGTTTGTAAATGCCGCCAAGTCCACCGCATGCTAACATTGTATAATCAGCGGTGATTTTTTCCTTTGAGCCATCCGCCATCTGAGCCATTACGCCATAGCAAATATTATCTGCCATAAGAAAATCGTACATGGTGGTATGTTCTAAAATGGTAATGTTTTCGCATTCTCTCGCCCGTGCCAAAAGTGTGCTTGTGATTTCTTCCCCGGTAATATCTTCGTGGAATAAAATACGTGAATCGGAGTGACCACCTTCTCTGGTGTAGCAGAACTCGCCATTTTCACGTTTGAAATCCACGCCGTACTCCACCAATTGCTTAATAATCGATTGCGAGGAGCGGATCATAATATCGACGGATTCTTTTCGGTTTTCATAGTGCCCGGCACGCATCGTATCTTCAAAATAACTGTCATAATCATCGTTCGACTTTAAGACACAGATACCGCCCTGCGCCAAAAAGGAATCGCTTTCGTCAGCGTCTTCTTTGGTAATCATGAGAACCTGTTTATCGCTTGGAATCTGAAGAGCGCAGAATAAACCGGCGGCCCCTGTTCCTACAATTAAAAAATCGGTATGTTTCATGAGAATATCTCCCTTCCTTACTTTGCCAGTTCAAGCATCCGCTCCAAAGGGCGGTTTGCCTGCGTGCGCATTTCATCCGTGACAGACATCGAATGCTCCCCTGTCTCTAAAACATGGACAATTTTTTCGAGTGTAATCTTTTTCATATTCGGACAGCACTGAGCAGAACCTGCCGAATAAAAGGTCTTGTCAGGGTTTTGTTTTTTTAGCTCATACAAAACGCCAAGTTCCGTACCAATGATAAATTCTTTGGCATCGGCAGATGAAGCATAATCAATGATTTCGGATGTACTGCCAATGAAATCTGCCAAATCAAGAATTTCCGGGCGGCACTCCGGGTGAACGATAAAAGGTGCATTCGGATGAGCTTTTTTAGCAGCTTCTACCTGATCCTTCCGGATAGATGCGTGTACATGACAATAGCCGTCATTGAAAATAAAATTCTTTTCCGGTACCTGTTTAGCAACAAAACGTCCCAGGTTTTCATCCGGAATAAAGAAAATGTTCTTATTTGGAAGTGCCTTTACAATGCGGATTGCATTGGAAGAAGTCACACAGACATCTGCGTGGCACTTTAATTCTGCCGTCGAATTGATGTAGCAGACAACTGCTAAATCCGGATAATCTTTGCGGAGTTCTTCAATTCGGTCGATATCCGCCATGTGTGCCATCGGACAGTCTGCTGTTTCATCCGGCATAAGTACAGTCTTTTCCGGGTTTAAGATTTTGGCGCTCTCGCCCATAAACGAAACACCGCAAAAGACGATGGTATCAGCATCTGTTTTCGTGGCAACTTTGCTTAAGTAGAAGGAATCGCCGATGTAGTCAGCAATTTCCTGTACCTCGTCATGAACGTAGTAATGTGCCAGAATAACAGCATTTTTTTCTTGTTTTAATTGTTTAATACGGTTTTGTAAATCAGACATAATTATCTGTTCCTTTCTGTGTATTGTGTCCTATCATAACACAAAACTTTACAGCTGACAAGACAGAAAGAAATTAAATTTGCTGTAACAGCTTTACAAAAGGGAAAGGGCGACTGGTAACCCAGCCGCCCTTTTGAAAGAGGAGTTTTATGAAAAAATATCAAAAATGTGAAATTGGCATTTGTCATATAAGTTGAAGTTGTTCTTTGTTTCAACTTATGGCTTTAGTATAAAAGTCAAATGTGTCGAAACGGTGTTCAAATTTAATATAATTTGTGAATTGTTTGTGAATTGAGGAATCTGCTTTCTTTTTCACCCAAACAATGGTAAAATAAAAAAAGATTGCTTTGAGAAAGAAGGTATGGGGGATTGAAATATAACGTAGACGAGATACAAAAGAATATGCATATACGACAGGTGGAAGGAATTGGAGACAGGCTGGAAGAGGACATTCGCAATATATTGAACCGTGCAGGTATCTATTTTCGTATTTTCAGCCGTGCGAAGACACCATTTTCCATTGCACAGAAATTAGAAAAACCGGGGTATGGATTTGGGGAACACGACAAGAAGATGCAGGATCTAATTGGACTGCGTGTCGTTGTGTATTATCAGGATGATATGGATATTGTGCGGACGATTTTGGAGAAAACATTTCGGCAGGTGGGCGAGTGGTCTAAAACGGACAATACCGAAGAAGAATTTAAGGCATCTAAGTTAAATGGCGTGTTCTGGGTGCCGGAAGAATATCAGCGTGTCTATAATGGAGACATTAGTTTTCTGCCGATTGATGCGACGTTTGAAGTTCAGCTTCGCACCATTTCTTTCGAGGGATGGCATGAGATTGAACACGATATGCGTTACAAATCACCGTATGGTGATGATTTTTGGCGCGAGGATTTGTCAAGGACCTTAAACAGCGTTCTTGCCAATCTGGAACTTTGTGACTGGACGACATTAAATGTATTTGAAAAGCTGGCAGATTATCATTATACCGAGCGAAAGTGGGAAATGATGCTTAAGGCAAAATTCCGCCTGCGGTTTGATTTAGAGCCATTGGCAGAAGAAATCTGTCAATTTTTGGATGAAAATGAAGAAGCAGCTTACTGTCTGTACCGATGTAACAGACCGGAAGTATTGTTTGCACTGCTTCGAGATGGTTACCATGAAAAAATTACTTACAATTTAATAGTAAAAGTCATTAATGATTCCGTAGCGGATTACGAGCCAAAGTTAAAACGCAAACTTGCGAAAATATGTAATGACATATTAAAGGTAGAGAAGCCTCAGCGAAATGAAAGACTGGAACTGAATCCTTTGGATGTGACGCCTTCATTCCAGCTAAAAGTGACTTTGTCGCATGATCCGCAAAGAGATTTAAATGAAGAATTTTTAACGGCGGTGAAGTTCATTGCCGGATGGGCACAGGGACGGCTGCGGAATATTGTGGAAGGAATACCGGATACACCGATTGATTATGAATACCATGAAGCAGGATATTATTTACAAATACTGGGAAATATAAGTCTTGGATTTTATAAACTTACATTTGAGCACGCGGATGCGGAGCGTAAAGGAGTGGTATGGCGTACTAAGGTAATTTTGGAGCGAAGCGACTATATTCGTATGAAAGTGGATTGTGATTATTGTCATAATCCGGACCGTTTGATTCGTGACAGTTTTAATAAACCTCGCTTCGTAGATGAAATTTTTAGAAAGATTGGTTATGCAGATGTGATTCCAATGATGACAAAGCCTCATAAAGTAGAAAAAATGAAGGAAATTGAGATGTTGAGTGAATTTATCGCAGACCATTCGCGTACACTGCCGGTTATTCTGGCTGTGGAAGAAGAGGACTCGGAGCGTCAGATAAATATTAATCGTCTGGCTGAGACGGTAGGCACTTACGCTCACGTATTTCTTCTTAGCAAAAAGGCAATTCCGATGATGGTGGAAAAATCAGACTATACGACAGAGGAACTGACCGGTGCTGTATGGGTGACATTTCAAAACGGTGAAGACAAATTTTATACGAGGGAGCGCATTGGAAACAGCCGGTTCGATTTTAATAAGTATGCGTTCGATTCCGGAAACGTTTACGAAAAAGCATTCAGACACAAATTAGTGCGCCTGATAAAGGAAAAGAATTGTTAAATTATTTACATCAAATTTACTTGGATTTTGCGTGTTGTTGCTTGACAAATAAAATGAGCCTGCTATATAATTGAAACGGTATTATATTATTATTTAATCTGACTTATCACAGATTGAGTTTGAAAAGAAAAGGAGAGTAAAAGATGAAAAAAGGTATCACGAAAATTTTATCCGCATGTGTCTTTGCATTTGTTGTTTTCCTTGCAGCGGGAACACAGAGTAAGGCAGCAGTGAACATGGGTGTAAAGCAGACTGGTGCAGGAAGCAGTTACGTGGATTTGGCATGGGATGCCCAGCTTGGAGCCGGACACTACCATACACAGTTTAGCCAGGATGGAAAAAACTGGATCGATATGGATAACAGTTCATCACCAAGTGAATCGGTATATAATTTAACACAAGGTGCCAGCTATTATGCACGTGTCGTGGCATACAAAGGTAGTCACTACACGGGAACTCATGTGATGATCGGTGTTTCTGAGACGGCTATCGTATCGACAAAACCGACGGAGGTTTCCGGCTTGACACAGACGGCAGCAGGTGTGAATTCAGTTTCCATGTCATGGAATGCATCTGCAGGAGCAGCTTCTTATGTGATTTATGGGTATATTAACTACAATTGGACACAGATTGGTACATCAGCAACAAATTCTGCAACGATTACCGGTGTTGCTGCAACGACATCTACCAGATTTTCAGTAGCTGCTGTGAAAAATGTGACCGGCGGCACAGTAACCGGTGACCAGTGCAGTGGTGTTGAGATGAAAGCGATTCCGATTAAAGTAAGCCGGATTGCTATGCAGTATTATTGGGATTCGCTGAAAGAAGCAAAATATATCTGGACAGATGTAAACAATGCGGATGGTTATCAGTATGAAGTGAAATCTGCAAATGGCAAAAAGACATATTTCAGAGCTACATCAACAAATTCTTACACCTATGTAAAGCCTTTCCCAAGAGGAATTTTCGTAAAAGCCCGTGTAAGAGCTTATGTGACAGTTGGAAATAAAGTTTATTACGGCGCATGGTCTCCGTATACATATCATGCATCCAGTAAGAAAGTAACGGCAAAACGCAGCAGTAACGGTAAAAAGATTTATTTGAAATGGAAGAAAGTTTCCGGTGCCAGCGGTTATCAGGTATATGTATCCACAAAATCAAATGGTGGATTTAAGAAAGTGAAATCCTTAAGCTCAAAAAAATCCAGTTATACCATTACAAAGTGTGGCAAGAAGAAACTGAAAAAAGGGAAAACGTATTATGTTCAGTTGAGATATCAGACAAAAGTCGGTAAGAAAAAAGTATCCAGTAAAATCGTAAGCAGCGCTACGGTATACTAAAAAATAAAAGCAAAACGGGAAATGGCAAAGAGTTTTATGCTCCTTGCGGTTTCCCGTTTTTTTTGTTATGATAAGATTGACTATAAACTATAAAGGAAGTGTTTGGGATGACATCAAGATTGTTTTACCACAAGGAGACAGGGGCGCCTGTACAGATTATTGCAAGAGCCCAGACAAAGCCTACTTATCAGGAAGTAATCTGTTATCAGGAATTGACAAAACCCTATGACCATTTTGTAATGGAAAAACGGCAGTTTTTTGCTGAGTATGTAAAAGAATTTGCAGAATTGCCACTGGTTGGAAGAAAACAGATCGAAAAAAGAGAAGATTTGCCGAATAAGCAGCCAAGAATTTCCAAGGGAGAAATTATGGATGAAGGGCCGGCAGAAGCCGAGAAATCGGAAGAAGCAAAAGAACCGGAAGTGCCTGAGGCAATTCAGAAAATGCTTGCCTTCTTGGATGCAGAATCGTGTCATGAGAAAATTCAGATTCTGGAAGAAATGCAGGATGATCTAACAGAGCACATTTTGAATAATATTGCCGTGAGTCTGGATTTGTCGTTAGAGGATGACGAAGACGGATTCGAGAGAATTATGGCGGAGCTTCGTATGAGAGAAAAATATGAAAGTAACCGGGGAGACAGACTGTGAGTAATTACCGCATAAAAATACAGTATGATGGAAGCCGTTACCGCGGATGGCAGAGGCAGCAGGGAGAAAAAAATACGATTCAGGGACGGATTGAACAAGTGCTGTCAAAGCAGATGGGATTTCCGGTGACAATTGATGGAGCCGGACGCACGGACGCCGGCGTGCATGCCAAAGAGCAGGTTGCAAATTTTCGTTTAAACACAGAAAAAACAACGCAGCAATTGCAGGATGTGTTAAATGAATATTTACCGGAGGATATACGGATACTGAAAGTAGAAGAGGCGGGCGAACGATTTCACAGCCGTCTCAATGCAACCGGAAAAGTATACGAATACTGTCTTTGCAAAAAAGGCGGATTTGATGTATTTGGCAGAAAATATATGTGGCAGATGGACAAAGAACTGGATGTCGTGCAGATGAGACAAGCAGTGGAAAAACTTGTCGGCGAGCACGATTTTAAAGGATTTTGTACCAAAGCCTCACGTAAGAAGTCGACGGTACGGAATTTGTACGACATCACGATAACGGAGGATGAAAATCGGATTTATCTGACGTTTTACGGCAGTGGCTTTTTATACAACATGGTCCGTATTTTAACGGGAACTCTTGTCGAGATTGGCATGGGCGAAAGAACAGTAGAATCGATTGATGAAGTATTTACAAAGAAAGAGCGTGCGCTTGCGGGCGTGACGGCACCGGCGAAAGGCCTTACGTTAGTGCGTGTTCTTTATGATTAAGAAAAATGGGAGGCATTGGATGAGACGAATGGAATTTAAAATGGAGCGTCCGAATCTCGTAAAAGAAGGAGATGAGGTCACCATTACCGAAGGTGTTTTGCCAAGTGCTTATTATTACACAATCAATCCGGCGGTTGCAATGTCCGGAAACTATGTGTTCCGAGAGCGGCTGCAGTCGCGGACAGGTATTGTGCAGGAAATAAAGCACACGGAAAAAGGATTTTACGTCGTAGTAGAATTTGAAGAAGAAGACGTCTGAAAAAGTGCCGTAGGAAAATCTACGGATATTATAAATGGAAAGGAAAATGAAAATGGAACGTAAAAATGCATGGAAAGAATATACAGAAGCAGAAAATTCTGAATTAGAAAAACTGAATGAGTCATACAGAAAGTTTCTGGATGCCGGAAAGACGGAGCGCGAATGTGTGAAACAAGCGGTTGCGATGGCGGAAGCAGCCGGATACCTTGACTTAAAAAAAGTGATAGAGGAAGGAAAACAAGTGAAAGCCGGCGACAAATTGTATGCTGTTAATATGAAGAAATCGCTTGCTTTGTTTCAGATAGGAAAACAGCCTCTTGAAAAAGGAATGGCAATTTTAGGAGCACACATTGACTCACCGCGTCTGGATATCAAACAGAATCCGCTTTATGAAGATACCGAACTTGCTTATCTGGATACGCATTACTATGGCGGTATCAAAAAATACCAGTGGGTAACGCTGCCACTTGCCATTCACGGTGTGATTGCAAAAAAAGACGGAACAATCGTAGATGTGTGCATTGGTGAAGATGAAAATGATCCGGTATTCTGTGTGACGGATTTGCTGATTCATCTGGCTGGTGAAAACATGGAGAAAAAAGCCAACAAAGTCATTGAGGGAGAAGCCCTTGATATTTTAGTGGGAAGCCGCCCATTAAAAGGTGCAGAAAAAGAGGCGGTCAGCAAACAGATTCTTTCTATTTTAAAAGAAAAATATGATATGGAAGAAGAAGACTTCCTTTCGGCAGAACTGGAAGTGGTACCGGCAGGAAAATCGCGTGAGTCTGGTCTGGATGCCAGCATGATTATGGCGTATGGACAGGATGACCGTGTCTGCGCTTATACCTCTTTGGTGGCAATGCTTGAGGTGGAAAATACGGAATACACAACCTGCTGCCTGCTTGTAGACAAAGAAGAAATCGGCAGTGTCGGTGCGACCGGCATGCGCTCCCGTGTCTTTGAAAATACAGTAGCAGAAGTGCTCTCTGTGTGCGGACAGTATTCAGACCTTGCCCTTCGCCGATGTCTTGCAAATTCAAAAATGCTCTCATCGGATGTAAGCGCCGCATTTGACCCGGTTTATGCATCCGCTTATGAAAAGAAAAATGCAGCTTACTTTGGACGCGGTATGGTATTTAACAAATTTACCGGTTCCCGCGGAAAATCGGGAAGTAATGATGCAAATGCCGAATTTATGGCACAAATCCGTGGTATCTTAAAAGATGCCAAGGTGGCTTATCAGACGGCCGAACTTGGAAAAGTAGATGTCGGTGGCGGTGGAACCATTGCTTATATTATGGCGCTGTATGGCATGGATGTCATTGACTGCGGCGTTGCCGTTCTCAATATGCATGCACCGTGGGAAATTACAAGCAAAGCTGATGTTTATGAAACGAAAAAAGGCTATGTAGAATTTTTGAATCGAATTATGTAGTTTTCAATGAAAAAGTAAAGGAAACAAAAGAATGATAAAAAACAGACTGCGGTTTGCATGCGTGGGAATTATAGGAAGTATTCTGGCACTGGTGCTTATTTTGGCACCGGTGCCTTCTCATGCCAAAGAAAAGGCAAAAGATGCCGGTTCGGTTGCGGCATTGGAGAAAAAAATGCTGGCGAAATCTACAAAGAAAATCTCATTTCGACAAGGGAAAATTCGCAGCACATCAGGAAAAGTATGGAAAAAGGGAAAGAAAATTAAAAAGAGTGAAAAAACACTTTCCATAAAAAAGAAAGGCTGGTACACACTCTGCGTCACAACAACCTCAGGGAAAAAGAAATTGACGCATTTGTATTTTGAAAAGAAAAAATATGAAATCACGATAAATCAGACGGTACATAAATCGGTGGGATATTATTATATTGCCTCACAGGATAAAAAAGAGCTTGTCATGGAAGTGAAGAATTCTTCCATGGCAGAAAATGCTGCGGTTTCTCTGTGGACCAAGGGCGACAATGCCTGCCGTATGTGGAAGGTTGAAAGTGCCGGCGGTAAAAAGATTCGCCTGAAAAATGAAAACAGTAGTCTTTATCTTACTTATCATAAAGCGTCAAATTCGCTGGTGCAGAAAAAATATAGTAAAAAAGATAACAATCAGATATTTTCCCTTTATCAGGGAAGTGGGGGAAGCACGTATCTGAAGTGTGTCGGAGCCAAGGCGTTTGTATGTGCCGAGGGAAATACGCTTACGTTAGGTACACGGAAAAGAAATAAAAAATGGCGTTTTGTCTGGGAGAAAATCGCAAAACCGACACCGGCAGCATTTGTTTCCGGTGCCACATACCCGGCAAGACTGTTAGTGGGACATGCTTTTACACTGAAAGGGGTGATTGCTTCCAGATATTCAATTTCCTTATTTAGTGTTTCGGTATATGACAAATCGGGAAAGGTTATGCTGCAAAAGAAATGGAATGGAGACAGTTGCTTTGGAACGGTTTCTACTGCCGATTCGGCTATTACATTTGGTAAACTGACAGAGGGAACGTACCGTTATCTTGTAGCCATCCGTGATGTGACAAAAACAGACATCATATTGATTAACCGGGAATTTACTGTGGGGGCTTTATCCGGTGGAAGCAATATGACACTTTCTTATGACGCAGCAAAGATAGCGGCAGTCGGGTACCAGAGCAATGGAACGGCGCTTGAGAAAAAGGCGTGTGCTTCGTATGCACTTGCATACTGTAATGCTATTTTGACCGGTACGGTAACAAGTCCACACAGTTATTGGAGTAGTTCTACAAATGTAGACTGCGTGTGGAGCAAAGGTGGCTATACGACGAAATCTTACGCTTCAGAGGCAGCTGTTTTGCAGGCGGCATACAATGAATTAATGGCAGGAAAACCTTCTATTCTTCACGTAACCGGAAATACACCACAGCACTGGATAACGATCATCGGCTGTAAAAAGACAGGGGATGGCAGCGGGATTTCAGTGTCTGATTTGGTGGCGATTGACCCATGGGATGGAAAAGTCATTACCGTTTCTGACAAATATAAGGTAAAAACTTCGTACCGCCTTGGTGTAAAAAGTTGATTCAGTCGTTTCAGAGGGGCTGAAACGGACAGACGACACTGGAAATGGGGAAGATTGTACTTTATAATGAAGAAAATAGTTGACAACAAAGAGCGGATAGGATAGTATAGATACATACAGAACATCCGTTCGGATAATCAGGAGGGTATGAACATGCAGAAAGATCCAAATAAGGTAAAAGCGCTGGAGGCAGCGATTGCACAGATTGAGAAAAATTATGGACAGGGTTCGATTATGAAACTGGGAGATACCAGACACATGCAGGTAGAGTCAGTACCGACCGGTTCTTTGAGTTTAGATTTAGCACTGGGAGTTGGTGGTATTCCGAAGGGACGTATCGTGGAGATTTACGGTCCGGAGTCCAGTGGTAAGACGACGGTTGCACTTCATATGGTAGCAGAAGTGCAGAAGCAGGGTGGTATCGCAGGGTTTATTGATGCGGAGCACGCACTTGATCCGATTTATGCAAAGAATATTGGAGTAAATATTGATGAGCTTTATATTTCCCAGCCGGACAGTGGAGAGCAGGCGATGGAAATTACAGAGACGATGGTGCGTTCCGGAGCAGTGGATATTGTAATTGTGGACTCGGTGGCTGCTTTGGTTCCAAAACAGGAGATTGACGGTGAAATGGGAGATTCTCATGTGGGATTGCAGGCCCGCTTGATGAGCCAGGCACTTCGTAAATTGACAAGTGTAATTAACAAATCAAACTGTACCGTTATCTTTATCAACCAGCTTCGTGAGAAGATTGGTGTCATGTTTGGTAATCCGGAGACGACAACCGGTGGTCGTGCACTGAAGTTTTATGCTTCTGTTCGTCTGGACGTAAGAAGAATCGAGACATTATCCCAGGGCGGAGAAAAAGTCGGAAACCGTGTTCGCGTAAAAGTAGTAAAGAATAAGGTGGCACCGCCATTCCAGGAAGCAGAATTTGATATCATGTTTGGTAAAGGAATTTCGCGCGAGGGAGACTTACTTGACTTGGCAGCGAAGAATGACATTATTATTAAAAGCGGAGCGTGGTATTCCTATCATGGAGAGAAGATCGGACAGGGCCGTGAGAATGCGAAGAAGTATTTGACGGAACATCCGGATGTCTTTGCTGAAGTTGATACAGCAGTCCGTGCGAAGTGTCTGCCGAATACATCAGAGGAAGAAGAAACAGCAGAGGAAGAAAAAAAAGCACCGGCAAAGAAGACAGCAAAAAAGGATGAGTAATCGATGAATCAGAACGAGCCGATGGACAAAGCGGCAAAAGAGCCGGAAGAAGTAAGAAAGGCAAAAGAAAAGGCGATGCGTCTGCTTTTGCAGCAGGACAGGACGGAGAAGGAATTAAGAGACCGTTTGTACCGTGCCGGCTTTTCTGAAACGGCATCCGAAGCAGCGATGCAGTACGTATCTGGGTTTGGTTATCTGGATGACAGGCGCTATGCAGAAAATTACATTTCTTTTCATAAAGGAAGAAGAAGCCGCAAGGAGATTTCGTTTAAATTAAAAAACAAAGGAGTTCCATCGGAAATACTTTCCATGGCGATGGAAGGATACGAGACAGAAGACGAATCCGCTGCCATTGAGCACTTGATTCAAAAAAAGATAAAAGGACAGAGATTGTCCGATATGGAGTATACACAGTTGAATAAAATAACCGCTTATTTGGCGAGGAAAGGTTTTTCCTTTCCCGTCATTTCGCGGGTAATGAGAGAAATGAAAGAAAGAGAAAGCAGCTAAAATGACGGGTGCAAAGCACTTCGGTAAGTTTTGGTTGCTTTTTTAACCTCCTTTGTGTATAATGTAGTACATATGAGATTTTGGGTGAACTATGCCCATTTTAATTGTTGTGCCATAAAGGCAGATTGGAGTTTGACATGAAGTACTTTGGAACGGATGGATTTCGCGGAGAAGCCAATGTGACTTTGAATGTGGAACATGCATACAAAGTTGGCCGCTTTTTGGGAAATTATTTTCAGAAAGAAGACCATAAGGTACGCGTGGTAATCGGAAAAGATACCAGATTATCCGGCTATATGTTTGAAACTGCACTGGCAAGTGGATTGACAGCAAGCGGTGCGGACGTATATGAATTGCATGTAACTACGACGCCGAGTGTGTCATATCTGGTGCGAAAAGAGAACTTTGATTGTGGAATCATGATTTCAGCGAGCCACAATCCATATTTTGATAACGGTATTAAGGTAATCAATGGCAAAGGTCATAAGTTAGAGCCTGAGATTGAAGAACAGATTGAGAAGTATATCGATGGTGAAAGCGAAGAAATTCCGATGGCGAAACGTGAGGCAATTGGACGCTGTTTCGATTACACAAAGGGAAGAGACGAGTATATCGAGTATTTGAAAGACTTGGTGAAAGAACCGTTTGATGGGAAAACGGTTGCATTGGATTTGGCAAATGGCTCCGCTTCTATGATTGCAAAAGAAATTTTTGAATCGATGGGAGCACAGGTAATTGCCCGCCACGATGAGCCAAACGGTACTAATATTAACCGTGAGTGTGGTTCCACTCATATCGAAGTCCTTCAGGCATTGGTTTATGATACCGGTGCAGATATCGGATTCGCTTATGATGGTGATGCAGACCGTTGTCTTGCTGTTGATGATGATGGCAAGGTGATTGATGGTGATCACATTTTGTATCTTTGTGGCAAATACCTCAAAGAGCAGGGCAAGTTAAAGGACGATACCGTAGTTACGACAGTTATGTCAAATATGGGATTGTATAAGGCTTTTGATAAGCTGGGGATTCATTATGAGCAGACTGCCGTTGGCGATAAGTATGTCTGCGAGAATATGATGGCAAACGGCTATGTGATTGGCGGTGAACAGTCCGGTCATATCATATTCAAGGAGCATGCAGTAACCGGAGACGGTATTCTGACATCTCTTATGATTATGGAAGCATGGCTTCATTATGGAAAGCCGATGTCGATGCTGACAAACGATCTGGTGATTTATCCACAGCTTTTGGAAAATGTCAAAGTAAAGGATAAAGTAGCAGCAAGAGAAGACGAAGATGTACAGAAGGCTGCGAAAGAAGTAACGGAAAGCCTTGGAGATGCCGGACGGCTTTTGCTTCGCGAGAGCGGTACGGAGCCATTGATTCGTGTTATGGTAGAAGCTGAGACCGATGAGATGTGCAGGGAAAATGTGGATAAGATTGTTAAAGTTTTACATGAAAAAGGTCATGTACCAGATTAATAGAAAGAAACAAAATAAAGGAGAGTAACGAATGAAAGGTGCGTTTTACACAGGACAGTACCGCAATGTGTTCGCGGAACTGGGGCATTCACAGGAAGAAATTGATCAAAAACTCAAAGATGCATTCCATACTGTATTTTATGGTCCGGATGATGAAAAATTCTATTTTGAAGCCGGCGATGATATGGGATATTTTGAAGATACCGGTAATTTCGATGCCCGTACAGAGGGTATGTCATATGCTATGATGATGTGTGTACAGATGGACATGAAAAATGAGTTCGACCGTGTTTGGAAATGGGCAAGAACTTATATGTACATGGAAGATGGTTATAATAAAGGATATTTTGCATGGTCATGCAAGACGACCGGGGAAAAGAATGATTTAGGACCAGCACCGGATGGAGAAGAATTTTTTGCAATGGCATTGTTTTTTGCTTCCCACCGCTGGGGCGACGGCGAAGGCATTTTCAATTACTCACAGGAAGCAAGAAACATTTTAAGTGCTTGTATCCACAACGGTGAAAAAGAGCCGGGAGATCCGATTATGGAGCCGGAGAATTATTTGATTCGCTTCATTCCGAGCCGTAAGTTCAGTGACCCATCCTATCATTGTGCTCATTTTTATGAGTTATTCAGTATGTGGGCAAATGAAGAAGACCGTCCATTCTGGAAAAAGGCAGCAAAGGCAAGCCGTGAGTATTTGAAAAAAGCGTGTCATAAAGATACCGGCCTGGCTGCTGAATATGCTTACTATGATGGAACACCATACGAGAAAGAGCAGGATATTTTCGGTGGACGCCACGACTGGTATTACAGCGATTCCTACCGTGTTATTGCAAACATTGGTCTTGATTACGAGTGGTTTGCAGCAGATGAGTGGAACGTTGAAAATAATAACAAAGTGCAGAAATTCTTCTGTGAAACGCACAAAGATGAAGAATTTAAAATATACGAGATTGACGGTACGGTGATTGAACAACCGGCACTGCATCCGGTAGCTGTGATTGCTACGAATGCACAGGCGTCTCTGGCTGCAAACGGACCTTACGCGAAAGAATGTGTAGAGCGTTTCTGGAATACACCGCTTCGTAAAGGTGAGAGAAGATATTATGATAATTGTCTGTATTTGTTTGCATTGTTAGCATTAAGTGGAAATTATCGAATTTATTAAGGAAAGAAAATTGGAGGAAAACAAAATGAGTTACACAGTAGAAAATTTAGAAAAGAGCATGGCAAAAATCACCATTACCGTAGATGCAGATGCATTTGAAGAGGCAATGGTAAAATCTTATAACAAAAACAAGAAAAACATCAGCATTCAGGGCTTTCGTAAAGGTAAAGCACCACGTAAAATGGTAGAGAAACTTTACGGACCGGAAGTTTTTTATGAAGATGCAGCAAACTTTGCAATTCCGGATGCTTACGAAGAAGCAGCAAAAGAGAGCGGCTTAGAAATCGTATCTCGTCCGGAAATTGATGTTGTAGAAATCGAAAAAGGTAAAGATTTCGTATTTACAGCGACAGTAGCCGTAAAACCGGAAGTTACACTTGGTGACTACAAAGGAATCGAAGTAGAGAAGAAAACAGTAAAAGTTATGGCAGCTGATGTCAATGCAGAAATCGACAAAGTACGTGAGCAGAACAGCCGTATGATTACCGTTGAGAACCGTGGTATCAAAAAAGATGATACAGCCGTCATTGACTTTGAAGGTTTTGTAGATGGCGAGCCATTCCAGGGCGGCAAAGGCGAGGATTACTCTTTGGTAATCGGAAGCCACACATTCATTGATACATTCGAAGACCAGTTAGTTGGTAAAAAAGCCGGCGAGGAAGTTGATGTTAATGTAACATTCCCGGAAGAGTATCATGAAGCTTCTTTGAAAGGTAAACCGGCACTTTTCAAAGTTACGGTAAAAGAGATTAAGAAGAAAGAACTTCCAAAACTGGATGATGAATTTGCCAGCGAAGTTTCTGAATTTGAGACACTCAAAGAGTATAAAGCAAGTGTTAAGAAAAACTTGACAGAGCGCAGAAAAGAAGAAGCAAAGAGAGAAAAAGAAAACGAAGTAGTAGAAAAAGTAGTAGAAAATATTACAGTAGAATTGCCTGAACCAATGGTTGATGAGCAGACACAGCAGATGATTCAGGAGTTTGCCGGAAGATTGTCAAGTCAGGGTCTTTCCTTTGACCAGTACATGCAGATGACTGGCATGACAGTAGATGCTTTGATGGGACAGATGAAACCGGAAGCTGAGAAGAGAATTCGTACTCGTCTTGCTCTTGAAGCAATTGTTGACGCAGAGAAAATCAAAGCAACAGCAAAAGACATTGACAAAGAAATCGAGAACATGGCAAACATGTATCAGATGGAAGTGGACAAGGTTAAAGAAATGATTGGTGATGCTGAAAAAGAGCAGATTGGTAAAGACCTCGCTGTTCAGAAGGCAGTTGACTTTGTTGTGAAAAATGCAGTAGAAGTAGAGCCTGCAGAAGAAGACAAAGAAGAGAAATAATCAATTCAAAAAGAATGGAGGTATCTCGCAATGGCATTAGTACCTTACGTGATTGAACAGACAAGTCGTGGCGGTGAACGTTCTTATGACATTTATTCACGCCTTTTAAAAGAAAGAATTATTTTCCTCGCAGACGAGGTAAATGATCAGACCGCAAGTTTGGTTGTTGCACAGCTTTTGTTTTTGGAATCGGAAGATCCGAACAAGGACATTCAGCTGTATATCAACAGTCCGGGTGGTTCCGTAACAGCCGGTATGGCAATTTACGATACAATGAATTATATCAAATGTGATGTATCTACAATCTGTATCGGTATGGCAGCCAGTATGGGAGCATTTTTGTTATCCAGTGGTGCCAAGGGCAAACGTTTAGCTCTTCCGAATGCAGAGGTGATGATTCACCAGCCTTCCGGTGGGGCAAAAGGACAGGCAACTGAGATTCAGATTGTTGCTGAAAATATCTTAAAGACAAAGAAAAAGTTAAACGAGATTTTAGCAGCAAATACCGGACAGACGGTAGAGAAGATTGCAGAAGATACAGAGCGTGATAATTTCATGAGCGCAGAAGAAGCAAAAGCATATGGCTTGATTGATGAAATCGTAGAAAGCCGTAACGCAGCAAAAGAAAAAGAATAAACAAGTGAAATGGTGCCGCCGAAACGCCGGCGCCATTTTGCCATATTAGATGGATGGAGGCTCGTAAAACGATGGCAGGAAAGAATAACGATACTAATATGCCAATGGTTCACTGCTCCTTTTGTGGAAAGACAGAGAAGCAGGTTCACAAGCTGATTGCAGGACCAAATGGAGTATATATATGTGACGAATGTATTGACCTCTGTGATGAAATTTTGGCGGAAGAATTTCAGGACGATTTTGATACGCCGGAAGAGGAAACAGAAATCAATCTTTTAAAACCAAAAGAAATCAAAGCCTTTTTGGATGAATATGTAGTTGGACAGGAGGATGCAAAAAAAGCACTTTCTGTAGCAGTTTACAATCACTATAAGAGAATTATGAATGGCGCCGATATGGACGTTGAACTTCAAAAGAGTAATATTTTGATGGTAGGTCCGACCGGTTCCGGTAAGACATATCTGGCACAGACGCTTGCTAAAATTTTGAATGTTCCGTTTGCAATTGCAGATGCAACGACATTGACAGAAGCAGGATATGTCGGAGAAGATGTTGAAAACATTCTTCTCAAAATCATTCAGGCAGCGGATTATGATATTAAGCGTGCTGAGCATGGTATTATTTATCTCGATGAGATTGATAAAATCACAAAAAAAGCAGAAAATGTATCCATTACCCGTGATGTTTCCGGTGAAGGCGTACAGCAGGCACTTTTGAAAATCTTGGAGGGAACAGAAGCCAGTGTTCCGCCACAGGGCGGACGCAAGCATCCGCAGCAGGAGTTTTTCCATATCAATACGACAAATATTTTGTTTATCTGCGGTGGTGCTTTTGACGGACTGGATAAGATTATCAGTTCCCGTATTGATAAAAAATCCATCGGGTTTAATGCGGACATAGCAGATCCGACCGAGCAGAATATCGGTGAGTTGTTTAAACAGGCATTGCCACAGGATTTTGTGAAATTCGGTTTAATTCCGGAGTTTATCGGTCGTGTGCCGGTAACCGTTGCACTTGACCTTTTGGATGAAGAGGCGTTGAAAGAAATTTTGACAAGACCGAAAAATGCAATTACGAAGCAGTATCAGAAACTGCTTTCGCTGGACGGCGTGAAATTGGATTTTGAGGATGGCGCGATTACGGAAGTTGCCCGCCTTTCCAATGAGAGAAAAACGGGTGCCAGAGGACTGCGTGCGATTCTTGAATCGAGTATGATGAAATATATGTATGAATTGCCATCCAGAGAAGATGTGACAGAATGTATTATTACCAAAGATGTAATTACCGGTGAGGGAGAGCCAAAACTTTTGGCAGCCGGAAAAGAAGTGCCGGCACTTGAAGAAAAGCAAGAAGAACCTGAGAAAAAGGAAAGTGAAAGTGCCTGAAAAGAAACAAGGACAGGTGATACTTATGAGTGAACAGCAAATGAAGACGATGCCGATTCTCGCCATGAGGGATGTGTGCGTACTGCCGGGCATGTTGGTTCATTTAGATGTGAGCAGAGAGATTACAAAACGAGCAATTGAAGAAGCAATGGCAGAGGATGGAAGTATTTTCCTCACTCTCCAGCGCGATGAATCGATTGAGACACCATCATTTCATGACTTATATGAAATCGGTGTGATTGCAAAAATAAAGCAGGAAGTAAAAGTAAAGGATGACGTGCTCCGTGTCATGATTTCGACGAAGGAGCGCGGAAATCTTTTGAGTTTGAACCAGACAAAGCCATTTCTTAAGGGAGAAGTTGTTCCTTATGAATGGGGTGACGAAGAACTGCGTCCGGGGGCACTTGAAAAAGAGGCGATGTGCCGTAATCTGAAAGATGTGTACACGATTTATTTGAATGAAAATCCGCGGGCAAGCCGGAGTGATTTGGAAAAAATCCAAGGTATGAAGGACTTAGGAAAACTGACGGATTTAATTGCGATGCATATCAATATGGGATTTGACAAACGCCAGGAAATTTTAGAGTGCCTTGACCTAGAACTTCGTTATGAAATGGTGGCAGGGATTCTTACGAATGAGGTGAATTTATCACGGATTCGTGAGGGATACCGCCGCAAAGTGAAAGAAGAAGTTGATAAAAACCAGAAAGAATATTTCCTTCGTGAGCAGATGAAAGTGATACGCAATGAGTTAGGCGATGGCGCGTCTGCGGAGGAATATCAGGAAAAATACAAAGAACAGTTAGAACAGCTTTCATGCAGCGAAGAGGTATATCAGAAAATTGCAGAAGAAATCAAGCGTTTGGATGCAATTCCAACAAGCTCATCTGAACATATTGTAGAGCGCACCTATATTGAAAATCTTCTGGCACTTCCGTGGGACAAAGCTTCGATTGATTGCAATGACATTGTGCATGCGGAGCAGATTTTGGAAGAGGATCACTACGGACTTAAAAAAGTCAAAGAGCGCATTTTGGAATCTTTGGCTGTCCGCTGTCTGACGGATAAGAGTGAGAGCCCGATTTTGTGTCTTGTGGGACCACCGGGTACCGGTAAAACATCGATTGCCCGTTCGGTTGCCAGAGCACTTGATAAAGAGTATGTGCGTATCTGCCTTGGCGGTGTTCGCGATGAGGCGGAAATTCGCGGACACAGACGGACGTATGTGGGCGCTTTGCCGGGACGTTTTGTTGAAGGGCTGAAGAAGGCGAAAGTGAGAAATCCGCTGATGCTTTTGGATGAGATTGATAAAGTCGGAAGTGATTACAAAGGGGATTGCGCATCGGCTTTGTTAGAGATTCTTGACCCGGAGCAAAACCGGAATTTTGTGGATCATTATATTGAACTGCCGGTTGATTTGTCGGATGTATTATTTATTTGTACGGCAAATACGACAGAAACGATTCCAAGACCGCTTCTTGACCGAATGGAATTAATTTCTATTGCCGGATATACGGAAAATGAGCGGTTCCACATCGGAAAAGATTATCTGATTCCAAAACAGCTTGAGAAAAATGGTTTGCAGAAGAAAAATTTACAGATTCTGGATGGTGGACTGCGTGCGATTATTTCACACTATACGAAAGAAGCAGGTGTCCGTGAATTAGAGCGTCAAATTGGAAAAGTCTGCCGTAAATGTGCAAAAAAAATCATGGAAGGCGAAACGGAGACAATCCGCGTCACTTCTAAAAATATTACAGATTTTCTTGGCAAAAAGCGTTTCCGCGTGGAAAAGGCAGCAAGAAAAGATGAGGTTGGTATTGTTCGCGGGCTTGCCTGGACGGAAGTTGGTGGCGATACACTGGAAATCGAAGTGAATACGATGCCGGGCGAGGGTAATTTGAAACTGACCGGACAGCTTGGCGATGTAATGAAAGAGTCAGCAGAAATTGCACTGAGTCTTGTGCGTGCGCTGCTTCCGAAGGAGGAAGAATTTTTCAAAACGCATGATTTTCATCTCCATGTACCGGAAGGTGCGGTGCCAAAAGATGGTCCGTCAGCCGGTGTGACGATGACGACAGCGATTTATTCGGCGGTAACCGGGAAAAAGGTACTGGCAAAAGTAGCGATGACCGGAGAGATTACACTTCGCGGACGGGTTCTGCCAATTGGCGGCTTAAAGGAAAAACTGCTGGCAGCAAAACAGGCGGGCATCCAAAAGGTTGTAGTTCCAAAGGAAAATAAGCCGGATGTTGAAGAACTGGAGGAAGAAATCACAGAAGGTATGCAGATTGTTTTTGCCGGTTCGATTTCGGATGTTTTGAAAGAAGCACTTGTTCAAAAGTAGTGGCCATTTGCCATGTGAAGGGAGAAAAGTATGACGATAAAATCGTTAGAATTAGAGACAGTATGCGGCATTACCAGTAAACTGCCGCAGCATGACAAAATAGAAATGGCGTTTTGGGGACGTTCCAATGTTGGAAAGTCCTCTCTTTTGAATACGCTTTGGAACCGGAAATCTATGGCGCGCATTTCGTCCCAGCCGGGTAAAACTCAGACCATCAATTATTATAACATCAATGATTTATGTTACATGGTGGATTTGCCTGGATATGGTTATGCTAAAATTTCCAAGGAGATTCAGGCAAAATGGGCGCGTATGATTGAGCGTTATCTGGATACTTCAAACGCACTGAGGGTTGTATTTTTACTTGTGGACATCCGCCATGAACCGACCGCAAAAGATGTTGAAACGTATCAGATGTTATTCAAAAAAGGATTTAATCCGCTGATTATTGCGACAAAAGCAGATAAAATAAAGAAAAATGCGAGAAATAAAAATATTTCCATCATCCGCAAGAAACTTGGCTTATCACAGGAAGTGCCGGTTATTCCATTTTCCTCAGCAACGAAAGAGGGGAAGGATGAGGTCTGGGAATATATCGAATTTTTCTTGAATTCACAATTGTTATGATAGAATTTTACGAGGTGATACCGGTATGACAAAGAAGCAGCGGGCAGAAAAAATTATTGAATTGCTGGAAAAAGAATATCCACTGGCGGACTGTACACTTGATTATGATGAGGCATGGAAACTGCTTGTCAGCGTGCGTTTGGCGGCACAGTGTACGGACGCCCGAGTGAATGTTGTGGTGAAAGATTTATTTGCCAAGTATCCGTCACCGGCAGCACTTGCCGCCGCCACACCGGAAGAAATCGAAGAGATTGTGAAGCCGTGCGGACTTGGTAAAAGCAAAGCAAGAGATATTCATAAATGCATGACTACGCTTGTAGAACAATATAACGGACAGGTGCCGGATGACTTTGACAAATTGCTAAAACTCCCCGGTGTCGGACGAAAGAGCGCCAACCTGATTATGGGCGATGTTTTTGGAAAGCCGGCAATTGTTACCGATACACACTGCATCCGCCTTACAAACCGGATGGGACTCGTGGACGGCATCAAAGACCCGAAGAAGGTAGAGATGGCTCTCTGGAAAATCATTCCCGGCGAGAAGGGAAGCGACTTCTGCCACCGCCTTGTTAATCATGGCAGGGAAGTATGTACCGCAAGAAAAGCCTATTGTGAAAAGTGTTGTTTGCAGGAGGTATGTAAGAAGGTGCTTAAGTAAGGTAAGCTTGTGATAAATGTTTGTTGGAATTTTTTTGGTTTCCGTAATTCAAAAGAAAAACTTTGCGTCTCGTGGGCGCTTTCGCTAATTGAGTGCGTAGCGGTATGGGCACTGAAACTACCAGTGCCACATACCGACGTACTCAAAACCCACGAGTCTCAAAGTTTTTCTTTTGTATTACTGGAATTCCAAATCGATTGGCAACAAATTTTTGGCACAATCGGGGCGACTTAAGCGCAACATCGAGCCCAAACAACGCTTTTTACTTGATTTGTCTTATAGGGTTGCATTTTTGCCCGATTATCAGCCCTTATTAGAGAAAATCACGGGGCAAATGCAACTCTTTCGAGAGAAATTTCTGCTTTTGGTTGTTTTCAGACACTTCTTTTCAAAATCTATGCAACTCTTTTCGCTTTTTATAAAGGTTAAGGTTGCATACTTCACTTACCTGCATTAAAAGAGGTGCCCTGTATCAAGAATTTGCGGCTGGTATTTTCAGTGCCCATACCGCTACGCACTCAACGAGCGGGAGCGCCCACTTGATACATATTTTTTTAATAAACTACTCGAAAACAAAAAGGCCCCGCAATCACTTCATCAACACCTTCTCATACATCAGCCCAACCAAAAACCAGAGTGGGGCGTAGTCAAAGCGGACGATTCCTTTATAATTTGCTTTGGATTTACTATAATCCCACGGGCAGCAGCCGCGTTTTTTCAAGAAAGAGCCGGTGCTGTATTCGGTGAGGAAAATACAGGCGGTGTAGACGGAGCCGCGCACGAGGACATGCCTGCCCTGCATTTTTTTGCAGAGAGGAGAAAGAACGGACGCCATGCCATAAATGGGGAACATCCAGATGGATGTCTGGCAGGGCATTTTCTTATTTTTTTCTCCGCACAAAGAGCCGCATCCGGTCCATAAACATTCCATACCCCAGCCGATGAGACCACATTTCAGAAAATCAGTTGTTTGTTTTTTTAATTTCTTATTCAAAACCATCCCTCCTAGAAGCAGTATGCCCCGAAATGCTTGCGAATACTCATGGAATTCGGTATAATAGATATGATACGTTAGAAAAGCAGAAAATCCAGATAGGAGGTACAACAGATATGGCAGTCATTCGACCATTTCAATGTGTAAGACCTGAAAAATCAAAAGCAGCGAGAGTTGCCGCTTTACCATATGATGTATATAATCGACAGGAGGCAAAAGAAGAAGTTCTTCGTGAGCCGATGTCATTTTTAAAAATTGACCGTGCAGAAACCAGTTTTGACGATTCGGTGGACACCTATGCACCGGAAGTTTATCAAAAAGCAAAAGAATTGCTCGAAAAAGATATTGCGGACGGTGTTTATATAAAAGACACAGATTCTGCGTATTATGTATATGAACTTGTGATGGATGGACGTTCACAGACGGGGATTGTTGCCTGCGCATCCGTGGATGATTATGTAAATGGCGTAATCAAAAAACATGAAAATACAAGAGAAGACAAAGAAATTGACCGTATTACACATGTGGACACGTGTAATGCCCAGACCGGACCAATCTTTCTTGCATACCGCAGTGAAAAAGTGATTGATGAAATTGTGGCGAAAAAACAGAAAGAAGAGCCGATTTATGATTTTACGGCGGTGGATGGAATTACACACCGCGTTTGGAAAATTGCGGAGACAGAGGACGTAGAAAAATTAGGAAAAGCGTTTGCGGATATTGAAAATATTTACATTGCAGATGGCCACCACCGTGCAGCTTCGGCAGTGAAAGTCGGATTGAAACGCAGAAAAGAAAATCCGGGTTATACCGGGGATGAAGAATTTAATTATTTCCTGTCAGTGCTTTTCCCGCATGACCAGTTGATGATTATGGATTATAACCGCACCGTAAAAGATTTAAATGGATTAAGTAAAGACGAATTTTTGGAAAAAGTAGCTGAATGCTTTGAGGTAAATGAAGAAGATGGCGCTGTCCGCCCGCAAAAGAAGGGCGAAGTTGGAATGTATCTCGACAAACAGTGGTACCGCCTGATAGCAAAACCAGAGTTGTTTGAAGGAAAAGATGCGGTTGGTTCACTGGATGTATCGGTGCTGCAGGATTATCTTTTGGGACCGGTTCTTGGTATTGGCGACCCGCGTACCGATTCGCGGATTGATTTTATCGGAGGAATCCGCGGACTCAAAGAATTGGAGCGTCGGGCAGATAACGACATGAAAGTTTCATTTTCCATGTATCCGACATCCATTACGGAACTTTTTGACGTGGCAGACCAAAAACTTTTGATGCCGCCAAAATCAACGTGGTTTGAACCGAAATTACGCAGTGGATTATTTATTCACGAAATCTAAGGAGGAAAATTTAAATGGATAAGTTTTTTAATTCGGACAATATGGTAATGCGCACGCTCAGCAAAATTTTTGATATTGGCTGGCTGACACTTATTTATCTCGTGTTTTGTATTCCGATTGTTACCGTGGGAGCAGCAACGACATCGCTGTATTATGTAAGTGCCAAAGTGCTGCGCCACAACCGCAGTTATGTATGGCGTGAGTTCTGGCACAGTTTTAAGACAAACTTTTTGCAGTCCACAATTGCGTGGGTTGTAACGGCAATTATCGTGGTGCTTCTTTGGCTGAACATGAATATTGTAGCGGAGACCGGCGGTGAAAAAGGCGGGTATCTGATTGGTGCGTATTACGCCCTTTTGTTTATCATTTTGTGTATCAGCTGTTACATTTACCCAATTATTTCACGCTTTGGAACAAAATTCTCGCAGATTCTGCGTTTGAGTTTATATTGCGCGTTCCGTCATTTTCTGCATACACTTTTGATGCTTGTGATTCTGGCGGCAACGGTAGCACTTATCTGGTTTGGCATGGTGACAAACGTGGTGCTTATTTTCATTTTTGCGCCGGGTGCTGCTTCCCTTTTGTACACGTTCCCAATGGAGCATGTCATGAAAAAATATATGCCAAAAGAAGAGAAAAAATACACAGAAGATGGGGAAGAAATTGTAGCTTGGTATAACGAGTAAAGAAAAGGGAGAAAATTATGGCAAAACAATTAGAAGACTATATGCAGTGGCCGGAAATTGAGGCGCTTATGTATGCCGAGTGCGGCAGACCTGAGACGGTTCTTGGACCGAAGCAGGTGGACAAAAGCCATGTGCTTATCACGGCATTTGAACCGGAGGCAGATTCGATTGTCGTTTCCGGTGAGGATTTAAAAAAAGAATACAAAATGACAAAAATGGACGAGACCGGGTATTTTGCGGTATTGATTCCGGCAAAAAAAATTCCTTCGTATCATTTTGTCTTGAAACAGGGGAAAAAGAAAATTGAAAAAACGGATGCTTATGCAGTAGACTCTTTGTTTGACGGCGTGGACATGACGCAGTTTAGCAACGGAATTCACGATACCGTTTATGAAAAACTGGGTGCTCATCCGATGACGATCGAGGGCGTGAAAGGAACGTATTTTGCAGTGTGGGCGCCGGAAGCAAAGGCGGTCAGTGTCGTAGGTGATTTTAACGACTGGCAGGCAGCGAGAAATCCGATGCGCTATCTGGAGGCAGCAGGAATTTACGAGTTGTTTGTTCCGGGTGTAAATGCCGGAGATTTGTATAAATATGAAATCTGGGGCGCGGACGGAAAGCGCGTGATGAAAGCAGATCCGTACGGCAATTATGCAGAGCGTCGTCCGGCGACGGCAAGTATTGTATGGGATTTGAATAAGTATCACTGGAAAGATGAAAAGTGGCTTGCTAAGCGTAAAAAATGGAATGCGAAAAAGGAGCCGATGCTTGTTTACGAAGTGGCGCTTGGCGCATTTAAAAAGCCGGCGGATGCCGAAAAAGAATTTTATAATTATCGTGAACTTGCTCCGATGATTTGCGATTATTGTGAGGAAATGGGTTATACGCATGTGGAACTGATGCCGATTATGGAGCATCCGTATGACGCTTCCTGGGGGTATCAGGTAACCGGTTATTATGCACCGACTTCCCGTTATGGAACGCCGGATGATTTTATGTACTTGGTAGATTTTCTGCACCAGCATGGAATTGGCGTTATTTTAGACTGGGTACCGGCGCATTTTCCAAAAGACGAACATGGACTTGCCCGTTTCGACGGCACTTGTCTGTATGAGCATTTGGACAAGCGCCAGGGCGAACATCCGCATTGGGGTACGCTGATTTACAATTATGGCAGACCGGAAGTAATCAATTTCCTTACTGCCAATGCGCTGTTCTGGCTGGAGCGTTTCCACATTGACGGACTTCGGATGGACGCAGTTGCTTCGATGTTGTATCTCGATTACGGCAAGGAAGATGGCGAATGGGTTGCCAATGTTTATGGCGGAAATGAGAATTTAGAAGCCATTGCATTTTTACAGAATTTGAACAAAAAAATTCATGAAAGAAAAGATGGAAGCTTTTCGGTTGCTGAGGAATCTACGGCGTGGCCGCAGGTGACCGGTCCTGTCAAAGAGGGCGGCCTTGACTTTGATTTGAAATGGAACATGGGCTGGATGAATGATTATCTGGAGTACATCCGCACCGACCCGCTGTTTCGTAAAGGTCGTCATGGTATGCTCACCTTCAGCATGATTTACCAGTATTCGGAAGATTTTATGCTTGTCTTGAGCCACGATGAAGTCGTTCATATGAAAGGTTCCATGTTTACGAAAATGCCGGGAAGTATTTCGGATAAATTTGCTACACTTCGTCTGACGTACGGTTACATGGCAGCACATCCGGGCAAAAAGTTGATTTTTATGGGTCAGGAATTTGGACAGGAAAGAGAATTTTCGGAGAAACGGGAACTCGACTGGAATCTTTTGGATGCCGTAGACGGAGAAATGTCGGATAACGAGAGACTGCGCCAGTATGTCAGTGTTCTCAATTCGTTCTATCTGGCACATCCGGCGATGTATGAACTGGATGCACGTCCTGCCGGTTTTGAGTGGATTAGTACATTGGATGCGGACCACAGTGTAATTGCCTTTTTACGAAAAAGCAAAGACGAAACACTTTTGGTTGTCTGCAATTTTACTCCGGTTTCTTACGATGCATTCCGTATCGGTGTGCCGTTTGCTGGAAAATACAAAGAAATCTTTAACAGTGATGCGTCCGAATACGGCGGAACCGGATTTGTGAATCCGCGCGTAAAACAGTCCAAACGCAAGCACTGGGATGGCAGAGTAAATTCGATTGAGTGTCGTCTTGCGCCACTTGCCATTCAGGTATTTACCTGCACAAAAGTGCCGTCAAAAGCAGGACGCAAAAAGAAAGAGAGTTAAATCATGGTAAATATAATGCAGCAGCTCATTCAATATGTAGAGCAGCTGGTTCCGCGGGGAATGGATTTTATCCTTTCCCTCGCCATTGGAATCATTGTCTTTTTTGTTGGCTCAAAGCTTATAAAAAAACTATTGAAAATTGTGCGGCGTTCGATGGAAAAAAGAGAAATGGACCCAGGTGTTATTTCCTTTTTTCTCTCGGCATCTAAAATCACGCTGTATGTATTTTTGGTAATCACTGTAGCACAGATTTTCGGATTTGCTGCAAGTTCCATTATTGCAATTGTCGGCTCTGCCGGTCTAGCAATCGGTCTCGCCCTTCAAGGCAGCCTTGCCAACTTCGCCGGTGGTGTCCTGATTTTGATTATGAAGCCGTTTTGTGTCGGTGATTACATCATTGTCGGTGATGTGGAAGGCGTTGTTCAGAAGATTGATGTTGTTTACACCACGCTGACAACGGCTGATAACCGTGCCGTCATTTTACCAAATGGAAAACTGGCGGATTCTAACATTGTCAATGCAACAAAAGAAGACCGCCGCCGTGTGGATATTTCAGTTGGAATTGCTTATGACGCACCGCTTAACCTGGCAAAAGAAGTGTTGATGAAAATTGGTGAGAGCCAGAAAGACAGACTTCCTGACGAACCAATTCGCGTTGTCGTTTCAGAGCTTGGCGACAGTGCCGTGATTTTGCTGATTCAGCTCTGGGTGAAACCGGAAGATTACTGGACGACCCGCTGGGCAATGACCGAGCAGATTAAGAAGTCGTTTGACGAAGCCGGTATTTCCATCCCATTTCCACAGATGGATGTGCATATGGTATCAACAAAAGAAAACTGAATAAAAATCATTTGAATGACCTCGTACTTTGGAAAGTGCGGGGTTGTTTTTTATGGAAATGTTTTTTTGTGTTGAACTTGTTTGAGTAATGTGTTATAAATAAGTTAGGTGGTGATTACAATGAATTATAATTTTTCAGAAGACTTGAAATCAATTCGCGAGATACTAGGTTTGTCACAAAGTGAATTTGCGTCTCAACTTGGTGTAGAGCGAGTGACTGTATCGAGAAATGAATTAGGAAAAACGAAACCCTCTTCAAATTTTTTAGAGAGTGTATATTCGTATGCATTTGATAAAAAAATCAAGATAAACAAATTAAAGGAAATGCTTTGGCGAGATGATTTAGGAACCAATGCAAAATTACTATTTCATGGTGCGAAAAGCGAAATTAACGGAGAAATAGATGTCCATTATGGAAGGCAAAATAATGATTTTGGACAGGGATTTTATACCGGGGAAACTTACGAGCAAGCAATATCCTTTGTTTCAGGATTCGATCATTCATCGGTTTATTATTTGAATTTTGATGATAAAAACCTGAAATGTAAAAGATATGAAGTAAATCAAGAATGGATGATGACGATTGCATATTACAGAGGGACACTAGAAGAGTATAAGACACACCCGAAAATAAAGGCACTTGTGAAACAGTCAAGAGAATGTGATTATGTAATTGCTCCCATTGCAGACAATCGTATGTTTCAGATTATCAACTCATTTATTGCAGGAGAACTTACGGACGAGCAATGCAAACATTGTTTGGCAGCAACAAATTTGGGCATGCAGTATATATTTATTAGTGAAAAAGCTGCGTCTCAGGCAAAACTTATAGAGCGTTGTTATATTTCAAATAATGAAAGAGAATACTATAAAAATATAAGGTTTGAAGAATCAAAACTTGGAGATGATAAAGTTAAATTAGCAAAGAGGCAATATAGAGGGCAGGGCTTGTATATTGATGAAATTTTGAAGTAAAGAGGTGACAAATGCATGAGAAAGATTTCAAAGGATGGCGTAATTTTGTGTACATTACAGGCAGAGACGTTTGAAAAATCTGTTGAGAAAATGGATACAAGTTCCGAAATTTTCATTAGACGTTTTATGAAGAGTAAGATAGCAAAAAGATTTGACAACGAATCCATTCTTGAAAGCAATATTCAGGCAAACGATATTTTAGAGTTGATAGACGAAGAGTACGGCATTTCAAATTATGGTTCGGTGAAATATACAAGAAATGAAATGTTTTGGATTGGCTACATTTATAGATACTTTGCATTTACTTACAATATGACATCTGCTCAGATATATAAAATAGTAAAACCCAAAGAATTGAGAGATTTATTTTTGCCTTATCATACGATGGATCCGGCACAGGCAATTGAGCGGATTTTAGAGGCAAAAGGAATGCTAACTGATGAGAAGCAAGAATTGGAACGTCAGTATGAGATATTTAAACGCATACGAAATAAACAGTGAGTTTTTTTGCAGGGGTGTTTATTGGACATCGGAGTGTGGTAGAGTTGAGACAACGAAGGAAAAATTGATGTGATTTTCGAGAAAATGGAAAAGGGGCTGGCAGAATAATAAATAAAAAATTAAATATTTGGTGATGGTGGATATAAAAATATTACAAAAAATTACAGATTTTTTGACATCATCTTTGAAGTGTGATAATATTGGCGTATAAAGCGCTGATTGGGATAGATAAATAGGAATGGATGAATCCCCAAAACGCAGGAATGTGAGTTGGGGATTTTTTTGGGGGAAAATATTGGATAAATTCAATATGAAAGGGGTTATTTTATGAAATATGTACGAAATTGGTTATATTTAGATTTTTGTATAATTATGGTATTGGGATTTGTGCTCCATCATGATTTTTTTTCTGCGCCATTTTTTTGGTGCAGAATTTTGTGGGGGCTTTTTGAAATTTTCATCGCTGCCTTTGTGTGTGGTCTTATAGGATATAAATTAGAGAAAACCAAATCGCTAGAAAGTTTTGAAAATTGTTTTTTTGCATTATCTTATTATATGAATAGCATTAAATACGAATCATCTGTTGAGGAGTATTTAAGGTGGTACAGAATTAATTCTCGTTTAGTAAAAAAACTAGAACAAAGTTATTCGCAGATTGGTTATCTATGGGGATGTTTTGATATTTTTATGCGTAAAGAATATTTTAAAGGAATTGTTGAATATTGTTATTATTTTATGAAAGCTGTTGAGGAAGATTTTGAGTTATTGGAAAAGACAGGTGGTGAAAGTGATAGGAAAACTGTTGCAGATAAAATATTTTTAAAGGTGAAGGAGGGGGAAACGGGACAGGAGTATATTGGAAATAAAATGGGTCAGACATTGGTTACGCAAATGAAGATAGTAACAAAAATTTGTAGTGGAAAATATAGACGCATAGAATCTTTTCACGAATTATATGCTCCGATAGATGTAATGCAAAATTTGTCAAAAGAAGAAGAAGAGATTGTTCGCAAATGGATAAAGAAATTTAATGAAACCTCTTATGAAATTAATGCGATTTCAGCAGATGAGGAAAGTTTGAGGTCTTTAAAACAGAAAAATTACATAAAAGAGTATCAAAAATGTAAGAAAGAAAAATATAAGATAACAGGAAATAAGATGTTACCCCTATATGTCGAAATAAAGAAAAAAGAGCGTTATGTAGATGCGAGTAAACATCGAGATTTTGTATTTTCTTTGTTTTCGATTGTGATATGCTTTATTTCTTTGGTAGAATTTGTTGTGGCGGCTATAGAAGCAATTATACGTGATATAGAGATAAATATTGATTCTTTGGAAATAGTTAGTTTGGTTTTGACAAGTACATTACTATTTTTTGTGGATGTATTTTCTGAAAAAATATGGCTTTGGGCAGATAAAAAAGATCTAAGTAGAATAAATAAAGTTGATAAAACATGTGTAACAATATCAATTATATTATTTGTTGGAACAGATATTGTTTTAAAATTACTCAATAAAGCAATGTTACTTATAATGCTTTTGATAGTATTATGGTTTGTAGGATGTTGGATTTATGGTGCTTATAAGAGGTTTCAAAGCGAAAAAACAGGAGAGAAATAATATTGGCAAAATAGCTGTTGTAGCCATGCTTATTTATTGTAAAATAAAGTGAATAATGTTATACTTTAAACAATTCAAAATTATAAAACAAAGGCGAGGAGGAAAAATATAGTGGCGAAGAAAAGCAATGCAAATATAGGTTTTGAAAGTCAAATATGGGATGCAGCATGTGTTTTGTGGGGACATATTCCAGCTTCGGAATATCGAAAGGTTATAATAGGCTTGATTTTTTTGAGATATATTTCAGCGGCCTTTGATAAACGTCGTCAAGAACTTTTGGACGAAGGTGAAGGATTTGAAGATGATATAGATGCCTATACAATGGAAAATGTCTTTTTCGTTCCAGAAGAGGCAAGATGGAACACAATTGCAGATGCGGCACATACTCCAGAGATTGGTATAGTGTTGGACAATGCTATGAAAGCTATAGAGGCAGATAATAAAAAACTAAAAAATGTTCTTCCTAAAAATTATGCAAATCCGGATTTGGACAAGCAGGTACTTGGTGATGTTGTAGATATTTTTACTAATAGTATTGATATGTCTAAAACGGGAATAGATGAGGATTTATTAGGACGGACATATGAATATTTTATTGCGCGTTTTGCTGAAAAAGAAGGTGCAGGTGGTGGAGAATTTTATACACCATCAAGTGTTGTAAGAACTTTAGTTGAGATTCTTAAACCGTATGAAAATTGTAGAGTTTATGATCCGGCATGCGGTTCAGGTGGTATGTTTGTTCAAAGCGCAAAATTCATAGAGGCTCATAATGGAAACCGTAGTGCAATTTCAGTATATGGACAAGAGGCAAATGCTGATACTTGGAAAATGGCAAAAATGAACATGGCAATTCGAGGTATCGACGCGGATTTTGGACCTTATCAAGCAGATACATTTACTAAGGATTTACATCCTACGCTTAAAGCGGATTTTATTTTAGCAAATCCACCTTTTAACTATCATCCATGGAATCAGGAGAAGTTATTATCGGATGGTCGTTGGAAATACGGAGTTCCTCCAGCGAGTAATGCAAACTATGCATGGATACAGCATATGATTTATCATCTTTCACCTAATGGAAAAATTGGTCTTGTCCTTGCCAATGGTGCTTTATCATCCCAAACAGGTGGGGAAGGTGAAATTAGGAAGAATATTATTTTGGATGATCTTGTAGAGGGAATCGTTGCTTTACCAACGCAGTTGTTTTATAGTGTGACGATTCCGGTTACTCTTTGGTTTATCAGTAAAAATAAGAGCCAAAAAGGAAAAACCTTATTTGTTGATGCACGTAAAATGGGTCATATGGTAGATCGTAAGCACCGAGATTTTACAGACGAGGATATTCAAAAACTGGCAGATACTTTTACACAGTTTCAGAATGGAACACTTGAAGAAGTTAAGGGCTTTTGTGCAATAGCAGACACTCAAGAGATTGAGAAACAGGATTTTATTCTGACACCGGGAAGATATGTAGGAATTGAAGAAGTGGAAGACGATGGTGAACCTTTTGAGGAAAAAATGACTCGCCTTACATCGGAACTTTCTGATATGTTTGAAAAGTCGCATCAACTAGAGGACGAAATTCGTAAGAAATTGGGGGCGATTGGATATGAGGTGTAAACTATCAGATATTGCCGAAGTAATAATGGGGCAATCACCAAAGTCGCAGTATTATAATTCTGTTGGAGTTGGTACTCCTTTTTTACAAGGTAATAGAACGTTTGGATTTAAGAGACCAGTATTTGACACATATACTACAGTGGTTACTAAAAAAGCAAGTGCTGGAGACGTAATTATGAGTGTACGAGCTCCAGTGGGAGATATAAATATTACGTCAGTGGATATATGTTTAGGCCGAGGTGTTTGCTCATTAAGAATGAAAAATGGTAATCAAGAGTTTTTGTACTATTTGATGAAATACTATATGCCACAATTGATAAATAAGGAGAGTGGCACGGTATTTGGTTCAGTTAATCGTAATGACATAAGGGGTCTAGAAATTGATATTCCTGAAAGTGCTAGTTCACAACGGGAAATTGCTAGATATATGACGATGTTAGATGATAAAATAGAATTAAATATAGCGATAAACAATAATTTAGTGGCTTAAAGGTCGATGTCGGAGACATCAAGTTCGCCGGACATCAGCTTGGGCAACAACGAATCACGAAGTTGAGTTAATCGTTGATTTTCGAGCTGATTGTTTATTATAGTTTCAAACATTGGTAATGTTATCTCTGAAAAAGCTACATTTACTTTTTCAGTTGGCAAAACAGTTTGCGATGCTTTGATTTCAGCTGAGGACAGATTTACCTGAACCCCACTATTAGCTCTGCTACGAAGGTCAACAAGAAAATCAGTGCTATTGGTTAGTAAATAGACGAATGGATATGTAATACTTTTGTACCCATTTGCTCTCAGATGTCCTACACGTTGATTGACAATGTATTCGTTATCTCGTGGCATAATAGCAGTGTTTCCTAATATTGCAACATTGTCTTTCATATCGGTCATTGCCATAAGAATATCGCCTTTTTTTAAGACGAACCTTTCTAATTTTGAAGAAAGACTTTTCGGAAACCAGCTTTTTGTGCCATCTGGAATAAATCCACCGCCACGTGCAATATGTCCTTGTTTGAAAACTTGATAGCAATCAGACGTTGGCTCATTTAGAAGTTCTTTACTCTTAAAAGCGTAGCCGTTTTGGAAACTAACTATTTTTTCAAGCGGAACAATTTTCCAGTCAGAAGGCATAGTACCATTGAAAGGCTCAAAATCAACAAACCAAGACTTGAATATTGCCTGAGCCTGCTGCTCTAAATTATTGTTTATAAGAATGAAGTGAAACAGAGCACAATATTGCTATTTTAGTTATTATGGTGCTAGTTATTGTCAATCTTAGGAGGTGAGAAAATGCATTTTAGAGGAATTCCTATTGACAAAATTGGTTATTGTCAATGTTCTATTCCATCTGCAATGACATCTGAGAATTCAGAATGGGGATATTGGGATGTTTGTTGCGATTGTGGGAAACCCTTTGAAGATGGATTTCATTATTATAATCATTATGATGGTGAGGACCATGATGAGATAGACCTTTATTAAAAGGCAATCTTCCACCAACGGCGGGAGTAAAAATAAAAGAACTGCCGTTGATTGTCGTTCTCTAAAAGATAAGGAGAAAAGACAATGAAACAGAATTTAATCAAAGATGTTGTTCAAGAAATGTTGCCATATCTAAATAACGCACAAAATGAAAAATTGCAAGAGATTTTGCGATATACTCTTGCAAAATATGAGGTGACAGATAGTCAGAATAAAGAGGAGAATTCGGAACAGGATTTTGTAGAATTGTTCTTAGCTGCAAAGCGAATAGAGGGCTGTTCTGAGAAATCGCTTAAATATTACAAGGCAACTATTGAAACAATGCTTGATGAGTTAAAAAAAGATGTTAAACACATAGTAACAGATGATATTAGAGGTTACTTGACGGAATATCAGGAAAAGAAGAAGTCAAGCAGGGTTACGATAGATAATATCCGGCGCATTTTATCTAGTTTTTTTTCATGGCTAGAGGATGAGGATTATATATTAAAAAGTCCGGTGAGACGTATACATAAAGTCAAAACTGGTACAAACATTAAGGAAACATATTCCGATGAATCATTAGAACTTATGCGAGATAATTGCACAACACTTCGAGATTTGGCGATTATCGATATACTTGCTTCAACGGGAATGCGTGTAGGTGAGATGGTATTGCTTAATCGAAATGATATTGATTTTAATGAGAGAGAATGTATTGTTTTTGGTAAAGGAAGCAAAGAACGAGTAGTTTATTTTGATGCTCGAACAAAAATACATTTACAGAACTACTTGAAGAGTAGAACAGACAATAATCCAGCATTGTTTGTTTCGCTGAAATCGCCACATAAAAGGTTGAAAATAGGCGGTGTTGAAGTTCGACTGCGAGAATTTGGAAAACAATTGGGGTTGCAAAAGGTACATCCACATAAATTCAGGCGTACACTTGCAACAATGGCAATAGATAAGGGAATGCCTATTGAGCAATTACAGCAGCTTTTAGGACATAGGAAAATAGATACAACCTTGCAATATGCAATGGTTAAACAGAGTAATGTTAAGATTGCTCATCGCAAATATATTGGATAGAAAGGATTATAGTTATGGCTGAATGGCTTAGTACTAATTTAAAGGAATGTACTGACGTTTTAGGTGACGGACTACACGGAACACCTAAATATACAGAAAACGGAGAATACGCATTTGTTAATGGAAATAACCTCGTAGATGGTGAAATACTAATAAAAAAGGAAACAAAAAGAGTTGATTATAGCCAATATGAAAAGTATAAAAAAACATTAACAGATAGAACAATTCTTGTTTCAATAAACGGGACATTGGGAAATGTTGCTGTGTATGATTCAGAAAAAATAATTCTCGGAAAAAGTGCATGCTATTTTAATGTAAAGGAATCTGTGGATAAAGATTTTATATATTATATTGTGTCCTCACCAGCATTTAGGCAATATCTTGAGAACAATGCAACTGGAACAACAATAAAAAACATTTCGTTAAAGCAAATGAGGGAATATGCTTTTTCTCTGCCGCCAATTGATGAACAGAAGAGAATATCTTCTGTTTTACGAAAGATAGATGAGAAAATTAAAAACAACAAGGCAATAAACAATAATTTAGAGCAGCAAGCTGTTGTGTTATTTCGCTCTTGGTTTTCTGCATTTTCCTTATCTCTTAACAGCCCTCGTGTAAACTCTGAGTTCGGAGAAATACCAGAGGACTTCGAAGTTGTTAAGGTTGGCAGTTTGCCTATGCTCGTAACCGACTATGTAGCCAATGGTAGCTTTGCGTCTTTAAAAGCTAATGTCAACTTATATCAAGAGCCAAACTATGCTTATTTCATCAGAAACACGGATTTGAAGTCGGGTTCCTTCGGAGTTTTTGTTGATCAGCATTCCTATGAGTTCTTATCCAAATCTACCCTATATGGCGGAGAGATTATTATTTCCAATGTTGGTGATGTGGGAAGTGTATTTCTCTGCCCGAAGCTGAATGGTCGTATGACCCTTGGAAATAACATTATTATGCTTAGACCAGAGGACAACCATTTACGCTATTACCTTTATATTTGGTTTAAGTATCTCCAAGGCCAATCACTAATACAGGGAATAAAAGGAGGATCTGCTCAGCCTAAATTTAATAAGACAGATTTCAAGAATACCTCTATTTTGATTCCTCCAAAGGATATACTCATGCGCTTCCATGAGACTGTGGCTCCAATGTTTGAAACGATCTCGCAAAGACAAACCGAAACTTCCCGTCTTACTGATTTACGAGACACATTATTGCCACAACTGATGTCTGGCGAGCTTGATGTTTCAGACATCGACCTTTAAGCCGCTCGTAGACTCGAAAACTGCTCCGCAGTTTCCTCGTTATCGCCTCTGACCGACACCTTGCCGTCCGTATGCAGGCATTCGTCCAACTTCGGTATCTGTCTACGCTGCTTCGCAGCTATCTGTGCTTTGCACAGATGAGGCGGTAAATTATTGTTTACACTGATTAGTTAGGAGGAATTAGATGCAAAAATGGATATATGAATTAATTCTATCTGTCATAACTGTGACAGCTACCTTTATTGCGTTGGGTCAAACAAGACAACAAATGAGATTAAGCAATAAACAGGCTTTATTTGAAAAAAGATTAAATACATATATGTTTGTTAAGGGGCTTATGGAATTATGTAACAGCAATAAGACGCATTTTCGAGAATATAGAGATGATGTGTGTTTGACGAATAAGCTAATTTTTGGATTTTTGACAAATAATTCTTATTTAAAAGAATTAGGCGATGTAATAAATAATTCATCGGATGACAATTACAGAGTTAAATTATTGAAAAAATTAGAGGAAATCAAAAGCACTGCAACTAGAATAGAATTGATTTTTAGGGGGAAGAAGAGATTTTTTTGTAGTGAATTTGTTTCAGATTACGGAGAGGTTTTATGGAGGATGTATCAATACCAGATTGTTTGTGATAAGATAGAAGAAGAAGGACATAAGAGGAAGCTAGAACTAGAAAATTTGTGTGGGATATATCGTGAGCCAAATTATAGAAAAGATGTTTATGACGCGATGAATAAGTTGGTTGAGAGTTACTATAAGTTGGAAAAAGTTGAGGATAAAATACGCAAACAAATTGTTTTGAAGTAGGAGGTGTTAAAATATGGTTACAACATTTTCGGAGGCAAATTATGAAGAGGCGGTTTTAGAATTATTTCGGAATATGGGCTATCAATATGCATATGGTCCGAACGTAGAACGTGATTTTCAGAGTCCATTGTATGATGAAGTGCTTTTGGAATATATTTATAGATTGAATCCGGCATTACCGGCGGAAGCAATTAATGAGGCTGTGTATAAATTAAAGAACTACGAAAACGGCGAATTGGTTCAAAAAAACGAAACTTTTATGGATTATTTACAGAATGGAATTGAAGTGCGATACAATGAGCAGGGGGAAGAAAAAAATGCCATTGTTTATTTAGTGGATTATGAAAATCTTGACAATAATTCGTTTATTGTGGCAAATCAGTGGACGTTTGTTGAAAATAGTAATAGACGTCCGGATATTATTTTGTTCTTAAATGGACTTCCGATTGTGTTGATTGAGTTGAAATCACCATCTAGAGAAGAAACAGATGCATCAGAGGGATATGCGCAAATACGAAATTATATGCAGGAAATTCCATCTATGTTTATTTACAATTGTATTTGTGTTATAAGTGACCATCTTACATCGCGTGCAGGTACAATTACTTCTGGTGAAGATCGTTTTATGGAGTGGAAGACAAAGGATGGAAATTATGAAAATACAAAACAAGCTCAATTCGATACGTTTTTTGATGGGATGTTCGAAAAAAGCCGATTACTGGACATCATTAAAAATTTCATATGTTTTTCAGATGAGGGGGTGCAGCATTTAAAGATTCTTGCAGGATATCATCAATATTTTGCTGTGAAAAAAGCAGTTGAGATGGCAAAAAAGGCAATAAAAACAGATGGTAAAGGAGGGGTTTTCTGGCATACGCAAGGTTCGGGAAAATCTTTATCAATGGTATTTTATGCACACTTATTACAGTTTGAGCTAGACAGTCCAACGATTGTTGTAATAACCGATCGAAATGATTTGGACAATCAGTTGTATGGACAGTTTTTGAAATGCAGTCGTTTTTTGAGACAGGAACCGGTACAGGCAACGTGCAGAAAACTAGGGCTTCATTCGTCTAAAGAGGATGTCGGACTAATGGACTGGTTAAATGGAAGGCAGGCGAATGGCATTATTTTCACAACAATGCAAAAATTCGAAGAGGCAGAGGAAACTTTGTCAGAACGCCGGAACATTATTGTAATGGCAGATGAAGCGCATCGTGGACAGTACGGATTAAAGGAAAAAGTTGATACAAAGACTGGAGAAATAAAAATTGGTACTGCTAGAGTTATTCGGAACAATTTACCTAATGCTACTTATGTAGGTTTTACGGGAACGCCTATTTCATTGAAAGATAGAAGTACGAAAGAGGTGTTTGGTAATTATATTGATATTTATGATATGACACAAGCAGTTGAAGATGGTGCGACGAAGCCGGTTTATTATGAAAGCAGAGTAATTAAACTTAAGCTTGATGAACAGACGCTAAAATTAATTGATACGGAATATGATTTAATGGCGGCAAGTGCAGATGCAGAAGTTATTGAAAAAAGCAAAAAGCAGCTAGGACAGATGGAAGCAATATTAGGAAATGAGAAAACGATCCATTCACTTGTTACCGATATTATAGGGCATTATGAGAACAATCGTGCAGATTTATTGACAGGAAAAGCTATGATTGTTGCATATTCGCGCACAATAGCAATGAAAATTTATAACAAAATATTGGAATTGCGCCCAGAATGGAGCGAAAAAGTAGGACTTGTTATGACTGAAAGTAATAAAGATCCAGAGCAGTGGCGAAGCATAATTGGTAATAAGTATAATGGCTCAGTTGTCAAGACAAAAATTTGATGTTTTTATAATGAACTGATATGTTGACGGGTTACATGGAAAATG